>JAEIGA010000986.1_pt1 | contig 42819 bp, 32 predicted proteins | sample 9270691 | NCBI WGS metagenome assembly JAEIGA01 (sample SAMN17057246, study PRJNA624740) | gut metagenome | biome: biome; isolation source: fecal sample | host: Bos grunniens | place: China: Xizang | collected 2019 | reverse complement strand
GGTCAGAAGCAGCGTGTTGCGCTCGGTCGTGCGATCGTCCGCGATCCTAAGGTATTCCTTCTTGACGAGCCGCTTTCTAACCTCGATGCTAAGCTCCGTGCTGCCATGAGAACTGAGCTTACCAAGCTCCACAAGAGACTCGGTACAACCTTTATCTACGTTACTCACGACCAGGTCGAGGCTATGACCATGGCGAGCCGTATCGTTGTTATGAAGGACGGTCTTATCCAGCAGGTAGATACTCCTCAGAACCTTTACGATTCTCCTTGCAACATCTTCGTTGCAGGCTTCATCGGAACACCTCAGATGAACTTCATCAACGCAAAGCTTGTTAAGGCAGGCGACGGTGTTAACGTCGAGTTCGCAGGCAACTCCATTAAGCTTCCTGCTGACAAGGCTAACAATGAAGCTCTCAAGGATTACATCGGCAAGGAGGTTATCGCAGGTCTTCGTCCTGAATGTATCCACGACGAGCCTATGTACCTCTCCAGCATGGCTGACAGCGTTATCACCTGCAACGTTGATGTTACCGAGCTTATGGGTAACGAAATCTTCCTGTATCTCGCTGCTGACGAAGAGCAGAGCCTTACCGCTCGCGTATCTTCCCGTTCCAGCGCAAGAGCAGGCGACTCCATCAAGGTTGCTCTTGATATCTCCAGACTCCACATCTTCGATAAGGACACCGAGAAGTGCATTGTCCACTAATCAGTGCGGCATAACTAAAAAAGAATCGCTGCCCATCCGCGAAAGCGGAGGGCAGCGTTTTTGTGTTTATTTGAAAACAAAACAGGGAATCTTATTTTATATTCCTGCCACCACAACAAGTGCACCGCTTGATTTAAGCGTGAACTCGCCCATGCCTGCCGGCATATAGTAGGTCTCGCCCTTCTTGAAGGGATACTCGGTGCCGTCAAACAGTACCACACCGTCGCCTTCGATAAAGGTGAGGGACAGGAAGCTGTCCTTGTCTGCATTAAGAGAAAGCTCTGTGAATTCGTATTTGTTTACCTTGAATTTGTCACACGCCGCAAGAAGTGAGGATGTGCGTTCATCTGCCGCCGCAAAGCGCATTTTTTCAATGTCTTCGGGAGTGTAGTTTACAATAACATCCCGTGCTTTTTCTACGTGAGTTTCACGCGGCTTTCCGTCCTTGCCAAGTCTGCCGTAATCGTATACGCGGTAGGTAACGTTGGAATTCTGCTGAATCTCACAGATGAGATTGCCGGCACCAATTGCGTGCACAAGACCGGAGGGGATGAAATATACGTCGCCTGCTTTTACCTTTACTTTTTCGAAGAGATCTTCCACAGTATTGTCAGCGACTGCTTTTTCGAATGCCTCGGCGCTGTAGCTGGGTTTTGTGCCAATTACAAGCTCTGCTCCCTCATCTGCTTCCACTATGTACCACATCTCGGTTTTGCCTAACTCATTTTCGTTTTTAAGTGAATATTCATCCGAGGGGTGAACCTGAATGGACAGGCGGTCGCGAGCATCTATGAATTTAATGAGCAGAGGGAATCTGTCGCCGTCGTAACCGTCACCGATAACGGCATATGTGGCTTTGTCAATGTATTCGCCAAGAGTCATACCGGCATATTCGCCGTTTTCGATTACGTTCATTCCGTCAGGGCGTACAGTCAGCTCCCAGCTTTCGGCGATGTTTTCAAAATCTGATTTTTTGCCATACATATTTTTTAATTTGTTTCCGCCCCATATAATTTCTTTAACGGCGGGAGCTAATTTGAGTGGATAAAGTTTCATTGTGATACCTCCGAGCTAAGTTTATGAATAATATTTTTTGATCTGCTAATACTTATTTATGTAAATTTTAATGCAAAGTTTTCGCGTGCGATGATTTCGCATTGAAATTTCAAATTGATCTCTCATGAGAAAAGGAGTATTTCAAGATGAACAACCAGAACAATCAGAACCGTAACCAGAACAACAACCAGAATAGCCAGAATCAGAACAACAATCAGAACCAGAACAATCAGAACCGTAACCAGAACAACAACCAGAGCAACAACCAGAATAACAATCAGAATCGCAGCAATCAGAACAGAAACGAAAGCGAAAACAGCAACAGCAACAGCAACAGATACGAGCACTAAACGCCATATCTCGGCTGCGGTCTCACACGGGACCATGACTCTGCGTCGTACTCCGCTATTAGCGGAGTGCGGCGTTTTTATTTTCTGCTGTTCATTATGATTTCGGCAACAGCAAGATCAATAGGCGTTGTGATCTTTATATTCTCTGTTCCACAGTCCACAAGCTTTACTTCAAATCCGATATGCTCGGCAAGGGAATTGTCATCTGTGCAGACAAAGCCTTCTTCTTTGGCAATGTATGCCGCGGCGCGGTATAATTCGGTTTTGAACACCTGCGGAGTCTGCGCCATCCATAGGCTGTCGCGTTCTATGGTTTCCGCTATGAATCCGTTCCTGTCGGCACGCTTTACGGTGTCGGAAGCCTTTGCAGCAGCCGTTGCCGCACCGCGGCGGAACGCTTCATCGAGTACGGCGGTTATAGCTTCGGGGGTGATAAGACAGCGAGCACCGTCGTGTATTGCCACAAAGTCGGATTTGTCGGAAATAGCTTCAAAACCGCGAAGTACAGATTCCTGTCTTGTGTCGCCGCCGATTACCACGGCTGAAATCTTTGTAAAACCGTACTTTGCCTTGTACTGTTCGTAGATATCGGCTTCTTCACTTCGGGTTACAATGATGATCTCGTTTATTTTTTCGCATTCCTCGAAGGCTTTGATGGTGTGAACGATTACGGGCATACCGCACAGCTCCATAAGCTGTTTTGTCTTTCCGGTGCCGTTCTGCATTCTCGAACCGCAGCCTGCGGCGGCGATAATCGCCGATGTGAAATGAGGCTTGTTTGCCGTTTTTGACAATGTGCGAAGCAGTGCGGCGATTTCTTTTGCGGATATCTGCATTTGTGCCTTTTTCTCCTGTACCGTGATATTTATACTTACATTATACCACAAATTTCTGAAAATGCGTGAACAAAATTAAAATTTACATAATAAATATGAATTTTGGCATAAAAATGCGGCACCGCAGTGTATGCGATGCCGTATTTGCGCTTATTTCAGTTTATTTGTTACGAATTCAGGTATTTTTCCAAGCAGGAATGCAATCTCGTATGTACGCTCATATGTCGTAACATCGCCTGATTCCTTGTCCTTTGCTGGAACTGTAGTGACATACTCGTTTCCGTATTCATCGTAATAATAGTTGGTTTCGTATTCCTCCGAAACATTAAGAGAGTAGGTTGCGTAGTAATCTGTCTCCACAAAGGTGTAGACGGAGTGATCGCTTCCGGTTGGACTTACGGCGGATGCCAACAGCTCTTCAATTAAAGCCTTGTCTGATACAACCAACTTTTCGGTGCGGTCCCTACCGACCTTGTAAACCGCTATCTCGTCGATTATACCGGCAAGCTTTTCACGCGTTTCCTCAGGCGTATGATGAAGCATACCGAGGTCCATATAGTGGGATATGAGGGTACTCATGGAATCAAACATATGAAGTCTCAGCGTGGAATGGTCATACCCGTCAAAGCTGTTTAAAATGATATTTCCGAAGGAAGGCTGTTGGAAGAAATCAAATCCACAGGCCTTGTTTTCTTCGGGGAGCAGGTGAAGTCCCATATTTTGGGCGGAAACCGCGGAAATATCAAAAGTTGGATAATTCCAATGAGTTTGACCGGATTTCAGCATGGTTACAGTTCCGTTATCGTTGAATATGCGGTTCTGAAGGTTGAGATATACATATCCCTCGCCCTTATGTATGGTATCGAAAGCATTTGCATATTGGATTTTGAACTCATCGCTGTCAAGCACAGTACGAAATTCCTCTATCAGGTCGGATTTGTTGTATATCCGTACTGTTTTGGCATTGGGTATGCCAAATTTGGGATAGAATACGATCTCCATGTACAAATAATCGTACCAATATGTGGGTTTGTCGTATTTGTAGTCACGTTCACGCTCGCTTTCGGTGTAGATTCGTCCAAGTGCCGCGATGACCTCTGGATCTTTGAATTCTATGCCGCACTCAGCATCACCAAAGTTGACCGATACACGCGATGTGTTCCCCGGTGAGGGTATTCTAGTATTTATCTCGAATGCATTGGTTACAAGCACGGTGAATGATACCGCCGCGCATACTGCAAATACGCATAATCCTTTCCATCCCTTGAACATGGAGCGTGCGGTTTTATGGAGAATGGTGTTTGTAAGCATAAACACCAGCACCATGCCGCAGATCATGCCGAATACTGTCCAGAAGAAGCTGTCCATGATGTAGTAGAATAGTAAACCGCCAAGAATCGTTCCAAGGAATACGAGTATGTATTTTATGACCTCGCCGAGAACGGGGAAAACTACGGGTGTGCCGGCGCGCTCACTTTTTCTCTGCATATATATGAAATATGCGCCTGTAAGGATGATAGCCGAGAAGAGAAGCATTATTACCGCTTCCCACACAAACAGCGGCTCGGTATTGAAGATGAATCTGAATACGGGAGAAAGCTTTTCAAAGAGTCTCATATTTGCGTAATAGCTAAACCACATATTTTCATTGAATATGTTTAAGAATCCGAGAACAGTAATGTATACGGCAGGAACTATGAAAACGGCGACAAGGGTCAGTGTGAGATGCACTGCGCCAAGACCGCTGACCATTCCCACAAGTGTGGACAATGCATAGAAAAACACCGTGTATACAAGGCTTTCGGCAGTCATAACAAGTATTCCGGCAAGCAAAGCGTCGGTAATTAGTCCGTTTGAGGCTATAACGGTCAGCGTGAAAAGAATGTTGAATATGTACGGTATCAAAAGAGAAATCGCGCTGACACCAAGCTGTGTCAAAAAGAGCTGTCCGCGCTTTATGGGCAGGCTGTGGTAGAAATCTATGGAAACCTTATTTTTTAGATATTTGAATCTGGAAATGGAAAGTACCACACCGAATACGGACATTATGGCAATTACCGCATAGCGGATACCGCTGACCCAATCCTCGGAAAGATCTCTTTTTAATCTTGCGATTTCCTCTACGCTGATAGGTGCTCTGTCGCTTATCATCATAAGCACAGGAACAGGCAGAACGAAGAACAGAATTATGGTAAACAGCAGTATGGTTGTCCAAAACTGCTTTGTGCTGAACGAAAACAGCGGCATAAAACCGGCAGACTTTTTATCAGTAATTGAGCTTTGAGAAGTCATAGCCTTTATCCTCCATTTCAGAGATGAATATTTCCTCAAGCGTGAGGGGCACGGTTTCGTAGAATGTGGGGCTCTTTTCGATCATAAAAGCGTTTATCTCGTCGATAGTACCCCGAGCTATAAAGGATACAAGACTGCCGCGGCGGCTGTAGCCGAGAATGCTCATGGGTGTAAGCTGTGCCGCGTCGAACTCGCCCTCAAATATTGCCTGCACCTTGTGAAGCCCCGATTTCATGTCGTCCAGCTCGCGAACAAATAACAGCTCGCCCTTGTGAAGCAGACCGACAGTGTCGCAGATGTCCTCCATCTCGCGAAGGTTGTGCGAAGCTATGACGGTGGTCATACCGTCTGCCGCTTCCTCAGCGAGTATGCGTTTAACAAGCTGGCGTACCACAGGGTCGAGGCCGTCAAAGGTTTCGTCGCAGAGGAGATATTTGGGTCTTGCCGATATGCCGAGCATGACGGAAGCCTGCTTTTTCATGCCTTTTGAGAAGGTGTTTATCTTGCGGTCGCAGTCAAGGGTAAATATACCCTGAAGCTTTTTAAAGATTTCGTCGGAAAATCCGCTGTACACGCTTTTGTAAAGTGTGCGCATATCGTTTATTGTGCAGTGTGGCATAAAATACTGCTCGTCCGACAGATAAACGATATTTTGCTTAACAAGGGGATTTTCCCAAACGGGAAGCGAGTCGTATGCAACGTCCCCGCAGTCCGGCTTTATAATGCCGCAGAGAATACGGAGCATTGTGGATTTACCGGAGCCGTTTGAGCCGATAAGTCCGAATATGGAGCCGTCCTTCAAAACGGCACTTACGTTTTCAAGTGAGCGTATTTTTCCGTAGCTCATAGTCACGTTTTTTATTTCAATCAATTTTCATCCCTCCAAATACTGTCTATCATTGTAAGGACCGTGCTTTTTGATGCCCCCGCATCGTGCGCCGCCAAAAGTGCCGTGTTTAATTCGGCGAGAGAATGTTCAAGCTGGATTTTTGAAAGCTCGCCGATATTGTCTGCCACAAAACTGCCGCGTCCCTTTAATGTGTATATTATTCCGCACCGCTCAAGCTCGGTATAGGACTTTTGAATGGTGTTTGGGTTTATGGCAAGCTCGGATGCAAGTGTGCGTACGCCGGGAAGCTGATCTCCGGGTTTCAGGACACCGTGAAGCACGAGGCTTTTGATATTGTCGATAAGCTGTTCATATATCGGCTTTCGGTCACGGATGTCTACACTTATTACGCTCATGCGCTCCCTCCTTTAATGTGTTCTAACTGTACTATGTGTGATAGTACAGTTGTATTATAGCATAGCTTTCTGAAAATGTCAAGAAGAAAAGAAAAAAATTGAAAATTTATGCAATTTTACATTTTACTATTGAAAATCAGATGAATTTATATTACAATAATGGTATAATTAAAACTCAAAGGGGTCATGGTATGCGAATAATAATTGTAGGCTGCGGCAAAGTCGGTGACTTGCTTACCTCATATATTTCGGCAGAGGGTCACGATGTCATCGTTGTTGATACAGACCAGGCAATCATCGAAAACGTAGTTAATCAATATGACGTGCTGGGCGTTGTGGGCAACGGTGCCAGCAATTCGGTGCAGATGGAGGCAGGAGCGGATAAAGCAAATCTGCTTATAGCCGTTACTGCTTCGGACGAGCTTAATATAATGTGCTGTATGGTGGCAAGGAAGCTTGGGACTCGTCATACTATAGCGCGTGTGCGAAATCCCGAATATTCGGAGCAGATAGTTTTCATGCGAAGTGAATTCGGTCTTTCCATGGCGGTGAATCCCGAATACAGCGCGGCACAGGAAATACAGCGGATAATCCGATTCCCGGCGGCTCTTAAGGTGGATACATTCTGCAAGGGCAGGGTAGACCTCGTTGAGGTGAAGATCGGCAATGAGCACCCTCTTTGCGGAAGAAAGCTCAGTGAGCTTGTTTCGGTATGCGGTGTGAATGTGCTTGTATGTGCTGTAAAGCGCGGCGACGAAGTAATAATCCCGAGGGGTGATTTTACTCCCGAAGCCGGTGATGTTATTCATATTACCGCTTCTCATGCCGATCTTGTCAGCTTTTTCAAGAAGCTTGGTATTTCAGACAAGCGTATACGCAGTGTCATGATACTCGGCGGCGGAAAAATTGCATACTTTCTTGCAAGACGTCTGGAAAGCTTAGGTATCGACGTAAAGCTTGTGGAGCGTGACCGTGAAAGAGCCGAGCAGTTGGCAGAGCTTTTGCCGCGTTCTATGATAATACACGGGGATGCCGCTGACAGCGACCTTCTCGATGAAGAGGGGATTGCCAATATGGATGCGGCAGTTACACTGACAGGCGTTGACGAGGAAAATATCATGATTTCGCTGTACGCCGCAAAGTGCGGTGTGGATAAGGTTATCACGAAAATAAACCGTCCCGGTATCATGAAGCTTCTTTCGTCCATAGGACTTGAGTGTGTGGTTTCCCCAAAGGCTATTACAGCAAACAGCATACTCAGATATATACGCGGACTTGAACACTCTGACAGCAGCAGTATTGAGACGCTTTACAAAATAGTTGACGGTGAGGTTGAAGCCATCGAATTTGTGGCGGCGGACGGATTTGATGATCTTGGTAAGCCTATAAAGGCAATGAAGATCAGACGGGATATTATTGTTGCCTGCATAATACGTGGGTCCAAAATTATATACCCACACGGTGACGATACCATTGAAAAGGGTGATACGGTGATAGTTGTTGCCAAGAGTGAGCAGGCTGTACACGACCTTGACGATATTCTTGAAAATCCTGTAAAATAAAGGGAAAAACTATGAACTACAGAATGATAGCCTATATAATAGGTCATATAGTAAGGGTTGAGGGAATACTTATGACACTCCCTCTTGTGTGTGCTCTTGTATACGGAGAGGGTTCGTGGCTTGCATTTTTGATTCCGATAACCCTTTCCTTGCTTGTCGGCACACTGCTTACAATAAGAAAAAACGAAAATACACAGATATATGCCAAAGAGGGCTTTGTCATTGTGGCACTCTCATGGATAATAATGTCCGTCATCGGTGCTGTGCCGTTTGTACTCGATGGGTGCATTCCATCCTTTGTTAATGCGTTTTTTGAAACGGTTTCCGGATTTACTACAACGGGAGCGACCATCCTTACCGATGTGGAAGCACTCGATCACTCTATGCTGCTTTGGCGCAGCTTCACTCATTGGATCGGCGGTATGGGAGTTCTTGTGTTTGTTATGGCTATACTTCCGCAGTCAGACACACGCTCGGTAAAGCTTATGCACATAATGCGTGCCGAGGTGCCCGGTCCGAAGGTTGGCAAGCTTGTGTCTAAAATAAGCCGTACCGCACGCATAATGTACGGCATTTATATCGTCATGACACTGATTGAGGCAATATTACTTATTTTTGGTGGTATGCCGGTGTTTGACAGTATTCTTAATTCTTTTGCTACGGCAGGTACGGGCGGATTTGGCATTAAATCCGCAAGCATTGCAGCATATGACAGCGCATATGTGGATTATGTTATCGGCGTTTTTATGATACTGTTCGGCATAAATTTCAATCTGTATTATTTTATTATAATAGGTCAGGGACTTCAGGCTCTGAAAAGCGAGGAGCTTCGTTGGTACGGTGCAATTGCCGCAGTTTCAATTGTGCTGATCTCATTTGACATATACAATATATACGGTGGTGTGGGAGAGTCTGTGAGATATGCATTTTTTCAGGTAGCATCTATTGTTACTACCACCGGTTTTGCCACCGCAGATTTCAACACATGGCCTGTGCTTTCGCAGACAATATTGGTGCTGTTAATGTTTTGTGGTGCCTGTGCCGGGTCTACGGCAGGCGGTATTAAAGTGGGACGCATAATACTGCTTGTGAAAACAGGACTTCGTGAGATCAAATATATGCTTCACCCTCGTGCAGTCATTGCTGTTAACGTTGAAGGAAAGTCGGTGGAGCGCGAGGTTATTCGTGGAGCAACATCATATGTTATAGTTTATATTATGCTTTATGCGGCATCTTTCTTCTGTCTTACTTTTGCGGAGGAGTGCGATCTTATTACAGGCTTTACCGCCGTGGCGGCTACCATTAACAATGTAGGACCGGGACTCGGTGCTGTGGGACCGGCAGGCAGCTTTGCAGGATTTACGAAGTTTACCAAATTGCTTCTTTCCTTTGTTATGCTTGCCGGAAGACTTGAAATATTCCCCATGATAATGCTTCTTGCACCGTCTACATGGCGCAGAAGATGATGCTGGGCTTTCGGATAAAAAAATAAGATTTAATAATAAATCCCCGATTTGTGTTGACAAAAACGCTTCGGGGATTTATAATTATATTAGGAGTGTTTAAATTTGTCGCTGTGCGGCACATTTTAATAAAAGTGTTGTTTTGATTGAATTTTGGGAGTAGGATTTGATGATTTTTACAAAAACAAGAGCTGTAATTGTATAAGTTGTTCAAAATCCTCATTATATTTTTCGCACAGACAATAAACTTCGGCATATTTTGACATTTACTAAAAACGTAAAAAATGATAAAATATATAGAGTGGTATATTTTTTGCATTACCCTAGATTTTTCATGTATCCTGAGGTGTTAGAAATAGAAAACAAGATAAACCGCAAAGTAGGAATCATGACTCTCGGCTGTAAGGTGAATCAGTATGAAAGCACCGCGATTGCCGAGGAGTTTGAGAAGCATGGCTTTACTATCGGCAAGTTTTCCGAAAAATGCGGTATATATATAATAAATTCCTGCACAGTTACCGCCGAAAGTGACAGAAAGACCCGTCAGATGATCCGCCGCGCCGCACGGCACAATCCGAATGCATACGTACTTGTAACAGGCTGTTATTCACAGCTTAACCCCGGAAAGACAGCCGGAATTGACGGAGTGGATTTCATCTGCGGCAACAGCAACAAAACAAGGCTTGTGGATGCGGCACTGGGACTTGTGGCATCCGGTGAAAAGAACCATGCCGCTGACATTAAGGTGGACAACATAGATGAGGCACCGTTTGAGCATATGGTTATCCATTCCTCGGAGCGCACACGCGCTTATGTTAAGATCGAGGACGGCTGTGACAATCACTGTGCCTACTGCATAGTTCCCCACGCACGCGGTCGTGTACGCTCAAAGTCGCCTGAGACGGTTATGGCAGAAGTTCGCGGACTTGTATCAAACGGTTATCGCGAGATCGTTCTGACCGGTATTGAAACCGCTTCCTACGGCAAGGATTTTGCCGATAACTACAGGCTTATTGATCTTATGGAGGCTGTTGACGAAGTTGACGGAATCGAGCGTATACGCCTCGGTTCACTTGATCCGTCTATCCTCAAGCCTGAGTTTGTCGACCGCGTGGCAAAGCTTAAGCATTTTGCCCCCAATTTTCATATTTCCATGCAGGCGGCATCTGACCGTGTACTTTCCGCTATGCGCCGCAAGTACAATACTGCAATGGTTTTGGAATATGTTAAGAATCTTCGCGAAAAAATGCCGCAGGTCACCTTCTGCGCAGATTTTATCGTGGGATTTCCCGGTGAAACGGAGAGCGATTTTGAAGAAACCGCGGAGTTTGTCCGCCGCATAGGATTTACCCATCTCCACATCTTCCCGTACTCAAAACGTGCTGGCACAGAGGCGGCTGAAATGGACGGACAGGTTCCCGATACCGTAAAGGCTGACCGTCTTGCAAGATTAACGTCAGTAGGACGCGAATGTGCATACAAAATGGCAGAGAGTTACATCGGACAGCAGAAGGAAGTGCTCTTTGAGCTGTGCGAGGACGGCAGAGCCGTGGGTCACACTCCGGAATTTCTTGAGGTTGCGGTCATTACATCGGATGATCTGCACAATCAGATAAAAACTGTCAAGCTTAATGGCTTTGACGGTGAAGTTTATACCGGATTTATTATTTAAAGCGTTTTATACCGATAAAAATATATTTTTTAGGAGTCGAATAATGGTTTACAGAATATTTGTAGAAAAACAGCCAGCACACGCAGTTGAAGCCCGCTCGCTTTTCGCGGATATCCGTGAAAATCTGATGATTACCTCTCTTAGCGGAATAAGAGTACTTAACCGCTACGATATTGAGGGTATTTCTGAAGATATCTTTGGCAAGGCGAAAAATACTATTTTTTCCGAGCCTCAGAGTGACATAGTTTTCGACGATATTAAAATAGGCGCTAATGACCGCATTTTTGCAGTTGAATATCTGCCCGGTCAGTTTGATCAGCGCGCCGATTCCTGTGCACAGTGCGTTCAGCTTATTACATACGAGGACAGACCTGCTGTTCGTACCGCACGTGTATATATACTGTCGGGTGACATCACTGACAGTGAGCTTGAGCGTATAAAGGCATACGTTATCAACCCCGTTGAGTCCCGTGAGGCATCACTTGAGAAGCCTGAGACTCTCGCGGAAAGCTTCGATATCCCTACCACCGTTGAAACTATTGTAGGATTTATCGGTTACGGTGAGGAAGAGCTGAAGGCGTTCCTTAAGAAGTATGCACTTGCAATGGACCTTGACGATGTGAAATTCTGTCAGAGCTACTTCAAAAATGAGGAGAAGCGTGACCCCACTATTTCCGAAATCAGACTTATTGACTCCTATTGGTCTGACCATTGCCGCCATACCACATTCCTCACCGCTATCGACGAGGTAAAGATCGGCGACAAGTATATTGAGGATACATATAACGACTATCTTGAAAAACGCAAATTCGTTTACGGCGAGCGCAAAAAGAACATTTCTCTTATGGATATGGGTACTATCGCGGCTAAGTATCTTAAGAAGCGCGGAGTGCTCAAGAATATGGACGAATCTGAGGAGATCAACGCTTGCTCCATCAAGATAAAGGTGGATGTTGACGGCGAGCTTCAGGATTGGCTTCTCATGTTCAAGAACGAAACTCATAACCATCCTACCGAGATAGAGCCTTTCGGCGGTGCGGCAACCTGCCTTGGCGGTGCTATCCGTGACCCGCTGTCCGGACGTGCTTATGTTTATCAGGCAATGCGTGTAACCGGATGCGCAGACCCCAGAACCTCTGTTGCAGACACCATCCCCGGAAAGCTTCCTCAGAGTAAGATCACACACGGTGCATCTGCAGGTTACTCCTCATACGGAAACCAGATCGGTCTTGCTACCGGTGCGGTATATGAGCTTTATCATCCAAACTATGTGGCAAAGCATCTGGAGATCGGTGCGGTTGTAGGCGCGGCTCCCGAATGCAATGTTGTAAGAGAGCGTCCCGAGCCCGGTGACGTTATCGTGCTTCTTGGCGGTAAGACCGGACGTGACGGCTGCGGCGGTGCTACCGGTTCGTCAAAGGCTCACACCACCGAATCTCTCACCACCTGCGGTGCTGAGGTGCAGAAGGGTAATCCCCCCGAAGAAAGAAAGATACAGAGACTTTTCAGAAACGGCGATGTTACACGTCTTATCAAGCGTTGCAATGACTTTGGTGCAGGCGGCGTTTCCGTTGCTATCGGTGAGCTTGCAGACGGCCTTGACATTGATCTTTCCAAGGTTCCGAAGAAGTACGAGGGACTTGACGGCACAGAGCTTGCTATATCCGAATCTCAGGAGCGTATGGCTGTAGTTGTAGCGGCTGAAAACGTTGATAAGTTCCGCGAGTATGCATCACGCGAGAATCTTGAATCCACCGTTGTGGCAACTGTTACAGAGGAAGCAAGACTTAAGATGCTCTGGAACGGCAAGTATATTATTGACCTTAACCGTGAATTCCTTAACTCCAACGGCGCAGAGAAGCATACAAAGATCGAGATCACGCCTGTAAATGAGGCAGGACTTCTTGACGGATATGCTGAAACTCTTGATACAAAGAATACCGAAAAGGCTCTGCGTGAGCTTATTTCCGATCTTAACATCTGCTCACAACGCGGACTTGTTGAAAAGTTCGACAGCTCCATCGGTGCAGGTACTGTCGTAATGCCTTACGGCGGTAAATATCAGCTCACACAGCCTCAGTACATGGCGGCGAAGATTCCTGTACTTGAAGGCGAGACTGACACCGCTTCTGTTATGGCATACGGTTATGATCCGTTCCTTTCCGAAAAGAGCCCCTACCACGGTGCGGCTTATGCTGTAGTTGAATCTGTGGCAAAGCTTGTGGCGGCGGGTATTGATTACAAGACCGCATATCTTACATTCCAGGAATATTTTGAGCGTACAAACGGTAAGCCTGAGCGTTGGGGCAAGCCTATGGCGGCACTTCTCGGCTCACTTAAGGCTCAGCTTGAGCTTAATATCGCGGCAATCGGCGGTAAGGACTCCATGTCCGGTACATTTGAAAATATCGACGTTCCGCCGACTCTGGTATCCTTTGCTATCGCTCCCATGGATGCAAAGAAGATAGTAACTCCCGAATTCAAAGCGGCAGGCGACAAGGTATATTATTTTGCTCCTAAATATAACGAGGACAAGCTCCCCGATTTCGCAAGCCTGCGTGAGCTCTTTGAAAAGGTATACGCTATCGCGGCAAGCGGCAAGGCAAAAGCTATTTACACTGTTGATGCCGGCGGTGTTGCTGAGGGTCTTATGAAGATGAGCTTCGGTAATCGCATCGGATTCAAGTCCGAGGGCATTGATGAAAATACTCTGTTTGCTCTTAACTACGGTGCATTTATCATCGAATCCGCAGAGGAGCTTGACGGCAAGCTTATCGGTTATACCACCGACGACGGCAAGATCACTGTAGGCGGTGTGTCCGTAGCTGTTACCGAGCTTTCCGAGCTTTGGGAAAATACACTTGAAAAGGTATTCCCCACAAAGGCGGCTGAGGTTAAGCCCGAAATTACCGAAAAGTTCTCCTGCACTGCACGTGCAAAGGCTCACCATGCGGACAGCTTTGCAAAGCCTCGCGTAGTCATTCCCGTATTCCCCGGTACAAACTGCGAATACGATACCATGCGCCGCTTTGTTAAGGCAGGCGCACACGCCGATATCTTCGTGCTTCGCAATCTTGATGCAAAGGCTCTCGGAGATGCGGTTGAAGAGTTTGTTTCACTGCTCGACAATGCACAGATGCTCATGATCCCCGGCGGATTCTCCGGCGGTGACGAGCCCGACGGTTCCGGTAAGTTTATTACAGCGGTGCTTCGCAATCCTCGCGTAAAGGAAGCAGTAACAAGACTGCTTGACCAGCGTGACGGTTTGGCACTTGGTATCTGCAACGGCTTCCAGGCACTTGTTAAGTCTGGACTTCTCCCCTACGGCAAGATAATGGATGAAATGAGAGCTGATTGTCCTACCCTTACATTTAACGCTATCGGACGTCATCAGTCTATGATGGTTCGCACAAGAATTTCTTCCACCAAATCTCCTTGGCTCATGGGTGTTAATGAGGGTGATATCCACTCTATTCCGATATCCCACGGCGAGGGCAGATTCTGGGCGAGCGAGGAGCTTGTGAGAAGTCTTGCGGCGAACGGTCAGATAGCAACACAGTATGTTGACATGGACGGCAATCCCACTATGGATATCCGCTATAATCCCAACGGCTCTACATATGCTATTGAGGGTATTCTCAGCCCCGACGGACGCATCCTCGGTAAGATGGGTCACAGTGAGCGTATCGGCAGAAACGTTGCTGTCAACATTGAAGGCGATAAGGATCAGAAGATCTTTGAGTCCGGTGTTAAGTATTTTAAATAATTGCAATTGTTTTGGGATGCAGTCGTTGACTGCATCCCTCTTTGTATAGCTCCAAGTGGCGGAGAATACGGTTCTTAGGCAGCTACACTGTCAATTCACACAAAATATATGGGAATATTTATGCGAAATTTTCAAGTATGACTTATATAAATATTTGAAAAAAGCTTAAAAGTGTGGTATAATATATAGTGGAGTGCTTTTATTGCTGCACGAAACAAACTTTATGGGCGGTGATGGTATGCTTTATAAATACGAGCCTCATTGTCATACATCTGAGGGAAGTAAATGTTCTAGAATCGACGGCGCATCACTTGCAAGATTTTATAAATATCTCGGTTACACGGGAATTATAATAACCGATCATTTTTACAATGGTAACACTGCTGTGCCCCGCGAGCTTCCCTGGAATGAATGGGTGGCGAAATTTACCGAGGGTTATAAAAACGCAAAAAAAGAGGGCGATAGGATAGGTATTGACGTGTTCTTCGCCTGGGAATACTCGATTAAGGGTAATGATTTTCTCATATACGGACTTGACGAAAATTGGCTTTATGAGCACCCCGACCAGCTTGGCTGGCACTACCGTGAATATATGAAAAATGTGCGGGCAGACGGCGGCATGGTCATTCACGCCCACCCGTTCCGTGAAGCAGGCTATATCGACCACATTCGCCTTATCCCACGGGATTGCGACGGTGTTGAGGTGCTTAATGCGAGTATGCAAGACCCCGAGGTAAACCGCCGCGCCCTGTGGTACGCAGACAGCTACAAGCTTATAAAGTGCGCAGGCTCCGACAATCATGTGGGCAAGCGTGAGCATCTCGGCGGTGTTTATCTTCCGGAGCGGATTAAGAGCGTCGGTGAGTTTATCACGCTTATGAAAAGCGGCAAGGGTGAGATTTTCGCCGATCGTTACGACGCAGACAATGAATTTATGAGGGTTTAAATGAAACGCGTTGATATTTATACTGACGGTGCCTGCAAGCACAATCCCGGACCGGGAGGTTGGGGTGCTGTAATCGTTTTCAAGGGCATCGAAAAAGAGCTGTCCGGCGGAGAGGCCCATACAACAAACAACAGAATGGAGCTCATGGCTGTAATCAGCGCACTTGAAGCACTGAAGGAGCCGTGCGAGGTTACACTCACATCCGATTCAAAATATGTAATTGATTCTATAGAAAAAAGATGGGTCTACGGATGGAAACAGCGAGGCTGGGTCAAGTCAGACAAGTCTCCGGCACTGAATCCCGATTTATGGGAGCGGTTGCTTCAGCTTCTTGAAATTCATGAAGTAAAGCTTGTGTGGGTCAAGGGTCACGCGGGACATCCTTACAATGAGCGCTGTGATGAGCTTGCCTGTATGCAGGCAGAGCGGTACAGATAAACAGTTCACGAATTATTTACATGAAATGTATATTCGGTATATTGAAATCTGCACTAAAATGGTATACAATATATGTGCAGTGATATATACTGCTAAAAATACAACTAATATCTTTCAAAAGCGAAAGGGTGACTAAATATTATGGCAGACAGATTGGTTTATGCCGACAATGCGGCGACCACATCAACTTCCCCGGCGGTGCTTGAAGCTATGATGCCTTATTTCGGTGAGGTTTACGGTAATCCCTCGAGCCTTCATCAAAAAGGCAGAGCGGCAAAGGCAGCTATAACCGAGGCGAGGGAAAAAATAGCCGCGCTTCTTGGTGCGAAGCCAAACGAAATATATTTTACCGCTAGCGGCTCTGAAGCCGACAACTGGGCGATAAAGGGTGCGGCTCATGCAATGCAGCACAGAGGCAAGCATATAATATCTACTAAGATCGAGCACCATGCAGTTCTTCATGCTCTCGAATCACTTGAAAAAGAGGGTTTTGAGGTAACATATCTTGACACGGACGAGGTGGGCAGAGTTACACCTGAGGCAGTGGCATCTGCTATGCGTGAGGATACGATTCTTGTTGAGATTATGTTTGCAAACAACGAGATCGGAACAATTGAGCCTATCCGTGAAATAACGGCGGCTGTAAAGGCTAAAAACCCCAAGACCCTTGTGTTTACCGATGCCGTACAGGCGGTGGGGGCTGTTGATATAAATGTAACGGAGCTTGGTGTTGATATGCTGGCAATGTCCGGACACAAAATACACGCTCCCAAAGGAATCGGTGCGCTTTATATAAGAAACGGTGTGCGCATTCTTAACCTTATTGACGGAGGCGGTCAGGAAAGAAGCCGTCGCGGCGGTACTGAGAATGTTGCCTATATAGTTGGCTTTGCAAAAGCACTTGAGGATGCCGTTTTTGGAATATCCGAGGGCACTCGCGTTGAAAAAATGCGCGACAGACTCATTGACGAGATACTGAAGATACCGAGTACCCGTCTTAATGGACCGAGAGAGGGAAGACTTCCCGGAAATGTGAATGTTTCCTTTGAATTTATCGAGGGGGAGAGCTTGCTCCTGCTTCTTGATATGGCAGGCATCTGCGCATCTACCGGATCGGCTTGCTCGTCGGCATCTTTGGAACCCTCGCACGTTCTTCTGACTATCGGAGTGCCTGTGGAACAGGCACACGGTTCGCTGAGACTTTCGATCGGCAGAGATACCACGGATGAGGATGTGGATTACATCCTTGAAAAGCTGCCGGCTATAGTTGAACGCCTCAGAATGATGAGTCCGTTATATAACGCATAAAAAATAACAATACCTATTAAGGAGATATACAATGTACAGCGAAAAAGTTATGGATCACTTTGCCAATCCGAGAAATGTTGGCGAGATTGAAAATGCGGATGCTGTAGGTGAGGTTGGAAATGCTACCTGCGGCGATATTATGAGAATGTACCTTAAAATCGACGAAAATGAGGTCATACAGGACGTAAAATTCAAGACTTTCGGTTGCGGAGCTGCTATTGCTACATCCTCTATGGCGACAGAGCTTATTAAGGGAAAAACCGTAGAGGAGGCACTTAAGCTGACCAATAAAGCTGTTATCGAGGCACTTGACGGACTTCCGCCGCAGAAGATACACTGTTCAGTGCTTGCTGAGGAAGCAGTCAAAGAGGCGATTGCCAACTACTACGATAAAAAAGGTATAAAGCATGATTTGCGTAAGGGTTGCGCCGGACACTGCGCTACCTGCACCAAGCATCATTGATTATGATTGTGGGGTGTCTCAAATGCTCTGTATTATGCATTTGGGACGCCCCCTAATACGTTTGTAAGAGTGCGCATGCCTGTCTGTACCCAGTTGCAGACTGCATTGCGCGCTATTTGTTTTTCTTAGGGTGAATAAATGCTCGCAAATCGGTGATGAGGCATGAAAATGTAAAAAAACCATCGAAATGACGAAATTTGTCAAAAAAACGGCTAATTTGTGCATTTTGCATATGTGTAGAAAAAAGCGTGATATTTTTGTGCAAAATGTCTTATAAAATAGAGCCTATATTGCATTATGAAAACTCTATCAAACCCATAAAATGAGTAAATTAAAGTTACTGATGTCGACATAATGTGTTACATATCCTAAAAAATGCCGTATTTTACGTAAAAAATAGTAAATTATCATTACGTATATTATACTACAAGCATAGAGTGGGCGGCGTGTCGAAAAGAAAAATGAAAAAATGGAAATGTGAACAAGTGCTAAGCGTGCCATATCGAAGATTCGAAGCCGGAAGCTGAAAACATCGAGATATAATACCGCTCTTGACTTTTTCTTGATGTTATGTTATTATATTGGTATGAAAAAATCGGCAGACTCTCCGAAAAAACGGGGGAGCGGTCGGTTGGTTCAATGCTTTGTGCCGCCGTTTTTCGCATCGGCACGCGCCGTTTTTTACATTTTTGCCACGCTTAAAAAACGGTCGCGGCAGTGCAGATTGTCAGGGGGCACAGGGCTTTTATGCGATTCTATACCCTTCAAAAGTAATTCTTGGCAGGAGGAAAAGGTTAATGACAAAAACCAGATTAACACGGTTAACTGCTGTTTTTTTATCATTGATTATGCTCGGCTCCGCATTCAGCACTACGACTGCTGCGGAAGAAACTGATGACAAACTGTCGTCCACAGTCGGCTATGATATAGACGATGTGCGCGATCTGCTCAGTGCCGAAGAGTACGCCGAATACGCAGCAAGAAACGCTGATGTTGCGCGCGCACGAAAGACAATAGTGATAAACGCAGTTGACTACAACAAAGAGGAAACTGATGCCGATGTTGAGCTAAACGGCGGAGGCATTTATACTCCGGACAGCGGTAGCGTAACATGGAATGTTGAGATTCCGTCTACGGCGAAATATGCGCTGAAGATAGAGTACAACTTCCCGGAGGACGGAAAGTCTACCTCCATTGAGCGCAGACTTCGCATCGACGGTGAATATCCGTTCAAAGGTGCGAGATACCTCACAATAACAAAAGTGTGGCGCGACGAGTTTGTGATTGCCGACGATGGCGGTGTGGCCTTTGAGACGGACCTTGCAGGTAATGATATCAGACCTCACAAGTACATAACTCCCGAATGGAGTACCTATGTGGCGAGTGACTCTACCGGTTATGATATTCATCCTTACGAGTTCGTTCTTGAAAAGGGCGAGCATACCATTTCGCTTGAAGCTACCCGTGAAGATTTGATCATCAAATCAATCACACTTTATCCTTATGAGGAGCTTCCCACATACGCTGAGGTGAAAGCGGAATACGAGAAGAAAGGCTACAAGCCGGCTGACGGTGCTGAGCCTATAATTCTTCAGGCAGAGCTTGCAGATGCAGCATCTGACAGTACCATCTATCCCGCCAATGACAGAACTTCCGCGCTTACACAGCCGCAGCACCCCTCACTTTCAAAGCTTAACTACATTGGCGGTACGAAATGGCAGAGCGTAGGTCAGTGGATAGAATATTCCTTTACTCCCGAAGTATCCGGACTTTATGAGATCGTTCCGCGCTACAAGCAGGCCGATCTTTCGGGTATGTACACCTCCCGCCGTATTTACATAAACGGTGAAGTGCCTTTTGAAGATGCGAATTTCCTTCAGTTCAACTATTCCGATGTATGGCAGACAGCTCCCATCGGAGGTGAGGAAGGCTCTTTCGAATTTTACTTTGAGGCAGGCAAGGAATATACGATTCGATTTGAAGTCGTTCTTGGTGATATGAGTGAAATCATCGGACGCGTACAGGCATCGCTTACCTCTATCAACAACGATTATCTGAAAATACTTCAGATCACCGGTGCAGACCCCGATGAATACCGTGACTACAACTTCAGAAACCTTATTCCTGATACCATCAGAGATTTGTATGCTCAGTATCTTGAACTCACCGAGATTTCAAAGATACTCGTTGAGATCAACGGCGAAAAGGGCAACAACACTGCAACTCTTGACAACATCGCACGTGTACTCAAGACTATGGCTACCGATGAAGACCAGGTTGCAAGAAACCTTGACTCTCTGAAGTCCTATATCGGTACTCTCGGTACATGGCTTAACAGCGTAAGAAATCAGCCGCTTTCCTTTGACTACATTTCTATTCAGCCTGCAGGATCAAAGATGCCCAAGGCTGAAGCCAACTTCTTCGAAGCGGCAGGATTTGAGATCAGCGCGTTTGTAATGTCCTTCTTCACCGATTACTCCAACCTCGGTGCAACAATTGAGCTTGACGAGTCATCTGTAATTGATGTTTGGACACAGACTGACCGCGACTCCGCTCAGGTTATCCGCGCTCTTTGCGATAACTACTTTACATCCACTCAGAACATAGGCGTTAATCTTCGTCTTGTTGCCGCAGGTACTTTGCTTCCCGCAACTCTTGCTGGCATGGGTCCTGATGTAGCAATGGAGAATGCGCAGACAATTCCTGTTCAGTATGCAATTCGTAACGCGGTACAGCCGCTTAACGACTTTGATACTTTCGACGAGGTCGTTTCAAGATTCTCCGAATCCGCTACCGTTCCGCTTTCGCTTTACGGAACTACCTACGGTCTGCCCGAAACTCAGACATTCAGCATGGTATTCTACCGTAAGGACGTATTTGCTGAGCTGGGCGTTGACATCCCTAAGACATGGGACGACCTTATGTCCATAGTTCCTGTGCTTCAGTACAATAACATGCAGGTCGGCGTTCCCGGAAACTATCCCGGACTCCAGCTGTTCCTCTATCAGATGGGCGGCGATCTCTATGCTGATGATGGCATGAGAGTTAACCTTGACTCCAACCTGGCACTTGAAGCTTTTGATACTATGTGCTCGTACTTCACACAGTATTCCTTCCCCATCACCTATGATGCGGCTAACCGCTTCAGAACCGGTGAAATGCCCCTTATCTTCGCTGACTATATTACAATGTATAATCAGCTGACGGTATTCGCAACCGAAATACGCGATCTTTGGGAATTTGTTCCCTCTATCGGTATGGAGGATGAAGAGGGCAACATCAACAATACTGCTATCTCCACTGTTACCGCTATCGTTATGATGAACGGATGCGAGAAGCGTGAGAATGCTTGGAAGTACATGGATTGGTTTACCACTGCTGAAACACAGTCCAGCTACGCTAACGAGAAGATCGCTATCGTAGGTCCCGGATCCATGTATGCAACAGCTAATAAGGAAGCACTTGCTTCCTTGCCGTGGTCAACAAACGACCTCGATAACATCCTTGCACAGTATAACAATCTGGCGACTATTCCTGAGATGCCCGGCGGATATATTATTTCCCGTTATGTAGGATTTGCATTCCTTGATGCTTATAACAATCATGCAGATCCCGTTGAAGGACTCCTCGGTTATATTGATGATATGAACAAGGAGATCACCAGAAAGCGTAAAGAGTTTGATCTTGATACGCTTGAGCTTGGTGAAACTCTTGCTGACAGAGAAGCTAAGAAAAATCAGCAGAGCGAATCCGATAAATAATCTTCCTGCAAAATCCGCATGCCGCCCTGCATTACAGGGCGGTGGAGCGGATGTAACGGGATAATCAAAATCTGTAAAGGAGACAACACACATGTCACAGAATGCAGCGGCTGTTAAAACGCCGAAGCCGACATCTCGTAAAGACATGACCAAATTTCAGTGGACTATCAAAGAGATTGCCCGTAATAAGACTGCGTATTTTATGATCGCACCTTTTATGATTCTCTTCCTTATCTTTACTGTGTTTCCGGTTGTTCTTTCGATGATTCTCAGCTTCACAGAGTTTAACCTGCTTGAATTCCCCAAATTCATTTTCATGGACAATTATATAAGACTGTTCCTTGACGATGATATATTTCTGACCGCGTGCCAGAATACTCTTGTATTTGCTTCGATCACCGGTCCTGCGTCTTATCTTATTTCACTGCTTGTAGCATGGTTCATTAACGAGCTTGCTCCCAAGATCCGTGCAGTTGTAACACTTATCTTCTATGCTCCGTCCATTGCGGGTTCTGTATATCTCATTTGGGCAACCCTTTTCTCGGGTGACTCTTACGGTTACGTAAACGCATGGCTCATGGAGTTCGGACTTATCACTAACCCGATACTTTGGTTCAGTGATGCAAACTACGTTATGCCTCTTTGTATTGTGGTTGCTCTTTGGACATCGCTCGGTACTTCCTTCCTCTCATTTATCGCAGGTCTTCAGACTATTGATAAATCCCTTTATGAGGCGGGCGCCGTTGATGGCATAAAGAACAGATGGCAGGAGCTTTGGTATATCACCCTTCCGACCATGAAGCCTCAGCTTATGTTCGGTGCGGTTATGAGTATTACCAATTCATTCAGCTTCGGTGCAGTCGTTACAGCACTTGCGGGCTTCCCGTCAGTTGACTATGCAGCACATACTATCATGCATCATCTTGATGACTACGGCGGACAGCGCTTTGAGGTAGGTTATTCCTCCACAATTGCGGTTATCCTCTTCGTTATCATGGTGGGATGCAACTTGGTAATCAAGAAACTCTTATCGAAGGTGGGACAATAAAATGGCAAGATTAAGAACCAGAAAACATAAAGTTGTCCTCAACCGTTCGGTTGGAGGCGACATCGGAATCAATGTAATGCTTATTCTTCTTGGCGCTTTCATGTTCCTGCCCATGGTTTATGTTATCATGCAGTCGCTGAAGCCCCTTGATGAACTTTGGATGTTCCCCCCGCGCTTCTATGTAAAGAGCCCCACGCTTAAGAACTTTACCGACCTGTTTAAGCTCATGAGCACCTCTTGGGTACCTTTCTCAAGATACATATTTAACACGGTGTTTATTTCAGTTGCAGGTACAGCAGGTAACCTTATGTTCTCTTCGCTTGCGGCTTATGCGCTTGCAAAGATCAAATTCCCCGGACGTAAGTGGATATTTGAGGTTGTTGTCCTCTCCCTTATGTTCCACACTACAGTTACCGCAATTGCTAACTACCTCACCATGAGTATGCTCCATTGGGTAGATACTTACCTTGCAATAATCGTTCCGGCTTGGTGTACGTCGCTTGGTTTGTACCTCATGAAGCAGTTTATGGAATCTTCGGTTTCCGATGCGGTGCTTGAATCTGCTCGTCTTGACGGTGCTTCTGAGTTCTATACATTCTTTAAGATTGCGATGCCTATGGTTAAGCCTGCTTGGCTTACCCTTATCATCTACTCCTTCCAGGGACTTTGGAACTCCGGTAACTCCATCTATATCTACTCCGAGCAGCTTAAGACCTTTAACTACGCAATCAACCAGATCGTAGCCGGCGGTATCGCTCGTGCGGGTGCGGCGGCAGCTTCTCAGGTAATTATGATGGCTGTGCCGATCTCCGTATTCGTTATCTCTCAGAGTAACGTCATCGAGACGATGGGTTCGTCCGGTATGAAGGACTAAGGAGGGTAATAATGAAGAAACTTACAAAGATTTTTGCCCTCGCAGCGTGTGTCATCCTCGTTCTCGGATGTATGCCGCTCGGTGCTATCACACCTTATTCCACCTACACCTATTCTATAGACGGATTTGCACTTATGTCTCCGGATGCTTATGTTCCGGACAGACAGGTTGACTCCGCTTATATGGGTCTTGAAACTCCCATTGACGACCCCAGAGACTTGGTTGTGGACGGCAGAAAGAATATCTATATTGCTGATGCCGCAAACCATCGTATAGTGGTGCTTGACAGATATTTTAAGGTTAAGTTTACCATTGATGAGTTTATTAACCAGAACGGTGTTCCGGATGCTCTTAAGTCTCCCTCGGGCGTATATGTAACCGATGAGAAGATATACGTTGCGGATACGGATAACAACCGTATCGTAATGTTTGAGCTTGACGGTACCTTCTACAAGGTTATCAGAGAGCCTGATGCGGATGTGTTCCCCGCAGGTTCAATCTATAAGCCGGTAGCAATTGCAGTTGATGAATACGGCCGTATTTACGTCGTATCTTCCACTACATACATGGGCGTTATTGCTATCAATGAGGATGGCGTGTTCCAGGGCTTTATCGGTGCTCAGAAGGTTACAGTGGATCCCCTTCAGATTATCTGGAGAAGATTCCAGACCGCAGAGCAGAGAGCACTGTCTCAGCAGTACATATCCACCGAGTTCAACAATATTACTATTGATGAAAACGGATTTATTTACGTTACTACCTCCTCTGTAAAAGAGGATTCACAGCAGGCGGCGCTTCAGGATAAGAGCGGTACATACGCTCCTGTTAAGAAGCTCAACACCGCAGGTTCGGATATTATGAAGCGTAACGGCTTCTTCGGTCCGGGCGGTGAGGTTAACGTAACTAACCTCTCTACAGCAGAGATCACAGGTCCTTCCAAGATCATCGATGCGGCTGTAGGACCGGAAAACACATGGTCAATAATCGACGAAAAGCGTTCCAAGATCTACACATACGATGAAGACGGAAATCTCCTCTTTATCTTTGGTGATAAGGGTCAGCAGCTCGGTAATATTCAGTCTGTTGAGGCTATTGCATATCTTGACAGTGATATTCTGATTCTTGACAAGACTGCAGACAATATTACGGTATTCAGACGCACCGAATACGGCGATTTGCTCCTCGATGCTATCAGAAATACCAATGAGCGCAACTACGACACAACTATTAACTATTGGACAGAGATTCTTAAGAGAAACAACAACTTCGATACTGCATATATCGGCATCGGTAAGAGTCTTTACAGAAGCGCCGAGTATGAAGAGTCTCTCGGATACTATAAGTCCGCTTACGACACTGAAAACTATTCTGAATCCTTTAAGGAAATCAGAAAAGAGTGGATTTCCAACTATATTCTTCTTATTCCGCTCTTTGCAATCGTATTTGTTGTACTTTTTGTGCTTTTCAACAAGTATGCGGCAAATCTCAACAAGAAGACTCAGCTCAAGAAGGGAAGAAAGACCTTCTGGGAAGAGCTTATCTACGCTTTCCACCTCATCCTGCATCCGTTTGACGGATTCTGGGATCTGAAGCATGAACAGCGCGGTTCTATGAGAGCAGCGTTTGTATGGCTGGTGCTGGCTATCCTTACATTCTTCTATCAGGGTGTTGGAACCGGTTATATTTTCAATCCCCGTCAGGCTTCAACGACCATTTTGGTGCAGATAACCGCAGTTGTGGTGCCTGTAATCCTTTGGACTGTTGCTAACTGGTGTCTTACCACCTTGTTTGACGGTGAAGGAAGTCTTAAGGATATTTTCATAGCAACCTGCTATGCACTTGTTCCGTTGCCTATACTTATCATTCCTTCAGTTCTCATTTCCAACATCGCACTTTCATCTGAGGCAACCATCATCAATCTCCTTGTAAGTTTTGCATTCGTATGGTGCGGACTGCTCCTCTTCTTCGGTATGATGGTAACTCATGACTACACATTCTCAAAGAACGTGCTTACATCGATCGGTACTATAATCGGTATGGCGATCATCATGTTTATCGGTATTCTGTTCTCCACACTGCTTGCGAAGATCGTAAGCTTCATTTCCAGCATCATTACCGAGATCGCGTTCCGTATGTAATAACAGGATAGGAGTTATAGTAATGAAAAAATTCAGATTATTATCGGCGTTCCTGTCTGTTGTTATGGCGATGGGAATCCTTACAGCCGCAATGCCGGTGACGGCGGCTGCTTCCAATACCGAGGCACTGGTTCCCGGTATAGATGATGAGACCGGCGAACCTACAATTGATTATCTGACTCAAATCTATGAAACTCCCGAAGAAAAGCTTGCTACAATGACAAAATACCTTGAAAAAGGCGATATGGCACTGTATGTTGAGCCTGTTTCCGGTGAGGTTGCATATGTAAACAACAAGACCGGTCAGATACTCTTCTCAAACCCTTATGATGTTTCACAGACCAGTGCTGCGAAGGCTACAAAGCAGGAGCTTCTTTCTCAGATCGCGATTAAATACACCGATAATTCCTCAGAGATCGAAATGTTCAGCTTTGTTGAAGCTTGCCAGCGCGGTCAGATCAATGTAAAGAAGATCAAAAACGGTGTTCGCGTTGAGTACACAATGGGTCGTGAGGAGACCCGTAAGCTCGTACCTAAGCACATCAAGAAGGAGCGTTTCGAGGAGCTTATCCTTGGACAGCTTCCCGAAGGCGGTACAAAGCAGCGTCTCCTTGCTTACTACACTCTTCAGGATCCGTATGATGAGAACCTTACAGAGCGTCAGAAGCGTGAGCTTCTTGCAGCGTTTCCTATATGCAATCAGATGGCTATCTATGTGTTCGACGCGGGTGCAACAGAGCTTGAGATTAACCGCGTAGAAGGCTGGATCAAAACCTACTGCCCCGAATACTCATGGACCGAACTTGAAGAGGACCACATGATTACCGGCTATGTAGGTACAGATAAGGCACCGGTTCTGTTCAGACTTTCTCTTGAGTATAAGCTTGATGATGACGGAACTCTTGATGTGCGTCTTCCCGCAAACGGTATCCGTTTCGACGAAAGCGCATATCAGCTCACCTATATCAGTATGCTTCCTTGGTTCGGAGCAGGTTCTTCGGATTGGAAGGGTTACACCTTTATTCCTGACGGTTCCGGTGCGTTAGTTCGCTTCGAGGATGTTAAAAACAAGCCTCTTACCCTTACCGGTAAGATCTACGGTCAGGACTATGCTTATCAGGAAGTAGGCGGACAAAACAAGGAGGTTATGCGTCTCCCTGTATACGGTATAGTGGAGAGCGCGGAATATAATCCTCCGGCACTTACCGCAGAGCAGATTGAAATCGGATTCGAGTATAAGGCTCCCGAGGGCAAGCAGAGCAACGGTTTTATTGCAATCATCGAGGAAGGTGACTCCCTCGCTGAGATCAGTACCGAGCACGGCGGAAACCTTCACAAGTACAATACAGTTTACACTACATTCTACCCGAGACCTAAGGATACATACAACCTGGCAGATGCTATTTCGGTAGGTGCGAATGCTACTTATACCGTTGTTTCCGAGCGTAAGTATACCGGAAGCTACCGTATAAAGTATATCATGCTTACAAGCGATGAGACTGCTGAGGCTGTTGGTCTTAAGGATTACTACGAGGACAGCTATGTAGGTATGGCAAAGGCGTACAGAGATTATCTCATAGCTGAAGGCGTTCTTACCGAGATCGAAGATCCCAAGGACAGCATTCCGCTCTACATTGAGTCCTTCGGTGCTATAGAGACTATCGAAAAGGTGCTTTCCATTCCTGTTACAGTGCTTAAGCCTCTCACCACATTCGAGGACCTTAAGACAATGTATACCGCACTCTCTGAGGCAGGCATTACCAACATCAATTACAAGTTGACAGGTTATGCTAACGGCGGTATGAATGACACTGCGCCTTACCATGTTAAGTTTGAAAAGGTAGTAGGCGGTAATGACGGATTCACGGATTTTGTTGCGTATGCAAATGAGAATGATATTGGCGTATATCCGGACTTCGACTTTGCTAATGTAACCAAGTTTGGTTCATTTGACGGTATTTCCAATGGAAAGCATCTTGTAAAGACCATGGATGGCCGTTATACTACCAAGCGTTTCTACGATTCAACTCTTCAGTCATTCCAGCGCGGATATTCCTTGGCGTTGTCTCCGGCAGTTTACGATTACCTTTTTGAGAATTTCAACAAGGAATTCGCTAAGCTTGTTCCGAGCGGAATTTCGGTTGCTACACTTGGTACTGACCTTAACTCCGACTTCGACGATGAGGAGCCATACAACCGCGAGGATACCAAGGCATTTACCAAAGACCTCCTTGCTGATATCGAAGAGGCTTACGGTGATGTTATGGTAGACGGCGGCAATATGTACGCTATCAAGTATGCAGATCATATTATTGGCGTATCTCTTGACTCCAGCCGTTATTCCAATGCAAGTGAGGCTGTTCCTTTCACAGGACTTGTGCTCCACGGATGCGTGGAATTTGCCGGAAATGCCATCAACATGGCAGGTGATATGCAGTATGAGCTTCTCAAGGCAATTGAGAACGGCGCATCACTGTACTTTACCCTTTCAATGCAGAATACTTCGCTTCTGAAGGAAGATGTTGAGTTCAACAAGTATTATTCTGTTGCATTTGACATTTGGAAGGACGAGGTTGTAAATGTCTATGAGACTCTTAACGCTGCTCTTGCTGATCTTCAGGATAAGCAGATCGTTGACCACGAGTTCCTTATAGGCGAGCGTGTTCCTTCCGAAGAAGAAGCTGAAGCAGACAGAATTGCAGCCGAGGAGGCAGCACTTCGTGCAGAGGAAGAAGAAAAGCTTGCGGCAGATAAGGCTGAAAAAGCACAGAAGCTTGCTGACCGTCTTGCAGCTCTCAAGGCAGCAGAGACAGGTGAAGCTGTTTCTGCAGGTCCTACCGTAGTAGGCGGCGCTTCGGATGCTTCCAATAAGGAAGACGAAGTTGATCCCAATGCTTATGTATATACCAAGTATACATCTGATGACGGACGTATCGTAAAGGTCACCTACGAGGGCGGCAAAGCATTTATCCTTAACTACAATAACTTTGAGATCACTGTCGAGGATGGCGGTAAGACTTACACCATCGGCGCTCTTGATTTCGTAAAGGTTAAATAAGAAAAGAGAGGTGTATTAAATGAATAGCGAAGCAAAGCTTACTAAGGCCGGCGCTGTAAAAAAGCGCAAGCGTATAGCCTCTCTTGATGCACGCAAGGCGCGTGCAGGTTGGGTGTTCGTACTTCCGTTCGTACTCAGCTTTATCATCATCTATCTTCCAATAGTAATCGACTCCATAAAGTACAGCTTTAACAAGATTAAAGTTGGACAGGGCGGCGGATTTACGCTGCAGTTTGTAGGCTGGGAAAACTATCAGGATGCTCTCTTTGTAGACCCTAAGTTTGTACAGACTCTTACTTCCGGTATACAGCAGCTCATATTTGATATTCCTGCGATTGTAATTTTCTCGCTCTTCGTTGCGGTTCTTCTGAATCAGAAGATGGCAGGACGTGCAGCGTTCCGTGCAATTTTCTTCATCCCGGTTATTATTTCCACAGGTATTGTTGATAACATCGACCAGGCCAATACCATGCTCGATTACATGAGCACTACCGAAGAGGGTATCAATGACGGTTCGGGACAGAATGCCACGGCAGAAATATTGTCGGCAGTGGATATCGAGCGTCTTTTTGAAAACATGAAGGTAGGTACTGAGCTGGTTGAATATGTTGTAAATATGGTTAACAACATTTACGATATTATTAACCGTTCAGGCGTACAGATGCTTATTTATCTTGCAGGTCTTCAGTCCATTTCTCCTGCTATCTACGAGTCTTGTTCCATAGACGGTGCAAGTGCTTGGGAGACATTCTGGAAAGTAACCTTCCCGATGATAAGCCCCATGATCCTCGTAAACGCTATCTACACGGTTATTGACTCGTTCACGTCGCAGTCAAATACGGTTATGACTTACATCGCTTCCGTATATGATACTGCGGGCGGTAACGTACTCAGCTCGGCAATGTCCTGGATCTACTTCTTGATAGTTCTGGTCATTATCGGCTTGGTAGCGGCACTTCTCAGTGCATACGTCTTCTATCAGAAACGCGATTAAGGAGGGATAAGATATGAATTCTCAACAGACATCCAATGCTCCCCGCGTTATGAAGGAGAGCAAAAACAAAATCAGAGTTGAGTTTGAAAGAACCCCTCTGAAAGAGCGTCTCAAGGCGAAATTCCTCAACATGAACTTCTTTAAGAATGTTGTTGTAAGAGTTTTCACCTACGTTCTTCTTATCGGTATTTCCTATGTCATCCTTTTCCCGTTCTTCGCCAAGATCTCCGGCTCTTTCATGAGCAAAGAGGACTTCGTTGATGTAACGGTAAAGCTGATCCCGAAGTACCCCACACTTGATACCTATAAGGCTATCATAAGTGAAAACGGTTATTTTACGGCATTGTTCAACACGTTCACCCTTTCGGTGCTCTGCGGACTGATTCAGACATTTGTATGCTGTGTTATCGGCTACGGTCTTGCAAAGTTTAAGTTCAAGGGTAATAAGCTGATATTCTTCCTCGTAATCTTTACGATGGTTATTCCTCACAGAACTCTTCAGCTTTCAATGTTCATGAAGTTCAGATACTTTGATATTCTCGGTATCTTCGACTTCCTTGGCGGCGGCGTATTTGAATGGCTCCGTATACTTCCGTTCTCCTCGCTTAACCTTAACAATACCTATTGGCCGCTTGCGCTTCTGTCATTTGGCGGACTTGCATTCAAGAACGGACTTTACATCTTCATGATGCGTCAGTTCTTCCACGGTGTGCCGGATGAACTTGAAGAGTCGGCTTACATCGACGGTTCGGGCGTGTTCAGAACGTTCCTTCAGATCATTCTCCCGCTTTCTGTTCCGATGATGATCACCATCTTCCTGTTTGCCTTCTCATGGCAGTGGACGGATAACTTCTATACTACCGTGTTCTTTACAAAGACAGGTATGACGCTTATGCCGGATATTGTCGGCGTGCCCGCATCTCTTACTACTCAGTATGCAGCTCAGAATCTTTATGAGTCTGCTATCAGAAATACTTGCGGTCTGCTCATCCTGCTGCCTCTGCTTATTATGTATGTATTCCTGCAGAGATATCTTATCGGTGGTATCGAGCGTTCCGGTATCGTTGGTTAATAAAGCAAAAAATAACTGCTGTACTTTGTACGGCAGTTATTTTTATTTTGTGTTACTTATGTAAAATATATTTTTGAAATAAACTCTATATTCAGAAAATAAATTTTTCAGATAACTATTGACATTTTCCTTTATATATGGTATAATAAATAGCCGCTTGATTTGTACGGTCTTTTAATTTGCGCCTTTTTGCGCAAAACCGACATCAGCGAGTTCATGGCATAAGCCATTCAGAAAGTGAGGTGCTTTTCGTGTTTGCAGTTATCGTAACAGGCGGAAAGCAGTACAAGGTTAACGAAGGCGATGTTATCTTCATCGAGAAGCTCGATGTTGAAGCCGGAGAAAAGGTTACTTTTGACAAGGTGCTTGCAATCTCCAACGACGGCAAGTTCACCGCAGGCGCTCCTTATGTAGAGGGTGCAAGCGTTGAGGCTAGCGTTGTTAAGAACGGTAAGGGTCCCAAGATCCATATCCTTAAGTACAAGCCCAAGAAGGATTCCAAGAAGAAGATCGGTCACAGACAGCCTTACACTAAGGTTCAGATCGAAAAGATCGTTGGTTAATCCCTGAAAATGACAAAGATAGTTTTTTATAAGTGGGATAACGTATTTTACGGCTTCAGTGAGCAGGGTCATACCGGTTACGGTGAATCCGGGGACGATGTGCTTTGTGCCGCGCTCTCCGCAATGACTATGCTTATAATCAACACCATAGAGGTGGCATACGCCTCGGATGTTAATTATACCATTGATGAAAAAACAACCGATATCAAGGTCGTAGCACATGGTGCTCTCAAGGATTTTGAGGAGGACGAGTGCAAGCGGTTTGCGATTTCGGGACTTATCCAGGCTTATTACTACCAGCTCAACGATATGCTTGAGGAATATTACGATTTCCTTGATGTTGATGTGGTGGAGGAACTAATCTGACCTTTAATCGGGAGTTCGAATTTCTCAAATAAGATAACGGAGGTAAGTTAACAATGTTAAAGCTTAGTTTACAGTTTTTTGCTCATAAGAAGGGCGTCGGCTCAACTAAGAACGGCCGCGACAGCGAAGCAAAGCGTCTTGGCGTTAAGAAGTCCGACGGTCAGGCTGTAAAGGCAGGCAATATCATCATCCGCCAGAGAGGCACTGCTGTACATCCCGGCAACAATGTGGGAATCGGCAAGGATGACACCCTGTTTGCTCTTATTGACGGTACTGTCAAGTTTGAGCACATCGCAGGCGGCAAGAAGGCTGTCAGCGTTTACGGCGCGTGAGTCACGCACTAGTAAGTACAATAAAAAATCTCCGCACAGCTTGTGTGCGGAGATTTTTTATTATTATTCGTCAGTAACATATACCGATACATTGTCAGGGAAATTATATTCAGATGGGGAAAGTCCCACAAATTCCACTGTTTCAAGATTTTCAAAATATCCGAAAGAGGATGCATCGAACTCGGTGGAGGAAAGTATCCAAGGCTCAAGCAGACCTGCCGCACCGAGATGTTCCGTAAGCTTGTTTATTTCACGTTCTGTGGAAAATGGATCAAGCATATACACACATCCGTACTTTTCAAGATCGGGGATATCGGCAAGCATCACATTTTTGTCGCTTTGTGTAAGTTCTTCGTTATTAATATCCTTTATGCAGTAGTACGCTGCAAAACGACCTGCGATTTTGTCATCCGGTGCGGTGTCTGCATATTTTCCGATTCCGGGCATGATTAGTTGCTCCATGTAATTCACCTTTGCTAAAGTGGGAAGTGGGGAAGTGAAGCGGTTGTCGCCGTTTACTGTGAAATGTACCGCAGTCTGCCCGGTTGAAAGGGTCTTTGCTTCAAGTCGAACAGAGGTTATGCCGTCTACCATTTCCGGCGTTATGTAATCTTCAGAGTCAAGATCGTAATATGCTCTGACCATTATATCTACGGGCGGTGAGAGCTTTATGGCTGTTCCGAGAGTGTTTGTATCAATCGCGGAACAGGAGGAAAGCGCAAGCATACTGCCTATTGCTGAAATAACCGTGAAAAGTGCAATAAGCGCAACGGTGGGATAATCTTTTTTGAAATTCTTCATATTTGCATATCTCCTTTTCAAAAATGTCATTCCGGACGGCTGGTTTAAAAACAGACCGCCGCTTACCTTTTCACGAAAAACAGATTTGCAATTCTCGGAACAGTGCTGTGCCAAGTCTATAATAGCTTCCATATACATGGGGCTTATGCCGGTGCCGTATCCTCTGATTACGCTGTAATCGCAGGATAATTCACAGTCTTCAATGAATGTGCTTTGCACACGGTACGATGTAGGATTGAACCAATGTACACATACAACCAGAAAGCAGAACAGTCTTGATGCTGTATCGAAGCGTTTGATATGCGTAAGCTCGTGTGTAAGCACACATTCAAGCTTGCGGCTGTCAAGACCGGTACAGTTTTGGCTTATATACAGAATCGGTTTCAGTATTCCGCCTGTACATGGGGATGACAGAAGATCAATATCAAACATACGCACCTCGACCTTGCGCCGAAGATGCATTTTTTCCTGAAGGCATTCAAATGTCTGAAGTATGCGCTTATCTTGACATACTGATGAATGGCATCTCATAAGCCGGTGTGTCTTCACGTGCTTTAAGACTGTACTTGCCACGCTGAACAGCGCACCTGCCAGCCATAGGATAAATAACACACCTGCGGCATCATCAGCGTATTCTGCGCTTGCCGCGGCCATGCGGCGAAGCTTCATTACGATTAAATTTTTGACAGTCAGTGCCTTGTTTTCAATTGGAGATGAACTTTTGTCCTGCGTAGTGTTGGCATCAGAATATTCGACCTGTCCGCTTATATTATTTGAGGCGGTGATGCCGGCGGTGTCAGTATAACTAAAGTGGTCAGTAATCGCAGGAACATGGAAACGGAGCGGAAGTATGGCTATAATGAGAATTATTATCCAAAATGGATACATCATGCCTTCCCGTCCGCGAAGCTTAATACTGCGAATCAAAAATGCCGCACTGCTGATAAAAGTGAACATGGCGCTGAGCACAATCAGGCTCAAAACGAAGCTGAACATTGCGCCTCACCGCCCTTAGTTGCTGTCATTCTCTATTTCACGGCGAAGCTCTGAAATATCTTCCTTGCTGAGTATGCCGTCATCAAAGAGTGCACAGATGAGTCCTTTAGTGTTGTTTTTATAGACCGTAGCAACGAAATCAGCCGCCGCCTTACGTTTATACTCTGTCTCGTCGGCAAGAACTGTCGCACAGTTAGTTCGCCCATGCTTTTCGAGACGAATAAACCCCTTATTTTGAAGTCTTGTAATAAGCGTAAGCACGGTGGTGAGAGCTAAGTGTCCGATCTCATCCGGGAAAGCGGCAAAAAGTGCACCGGCGTGAATATCCTTCACTCCCTGCTTGTCTAAATCCCAGATAAGCTGCATGATCTGTAATTCCGATTCGGGAAGCTTTGTAAAGTTTTTCTTTGTGGGTTGCAGCATAATCTAATCTCCATTCCTTATCAGTCTGTACATCGGGATAAGGAGACCTTTGTACAGACTATGGTTTTAGCTTACGTCTATATTATACACCATTATTCTACATTTGTCAAGTATTTTTAAGCGAAAGTGAAAATAAGCGGTAAACCGCGGAAAATGTGCGAAATCTTCGGGGGTATTGATTTTTCGTGGATTATGTGCTATAATCTTGATGCGGTGATGCATTAAAGAGGGAGGATTGTATTTATGAATGACCATAAATTTATATATCATGTTGAGCCGAAGCTTGCTAAAAGAATAATAGCCTTATTTGACAGTCTCGCATTGCCGGCCAATCTGCATGGATATGAGTATCTCGCCTCTGCTGTTGCTATAGCGGTGGAAAATCCGGATACTATATACGCAGTTACCAAAAAAATATATCCGGATATCGCAAAGCGTTATGATACCAATGTGGCCTGCGTGGAAGCCGCCATACGAAATGCTATAGATACGTCATGGCTTATAGGGGATGCAGATATTCTTTACAGCATTTTCGGTCATACAGTTCGCCATTCCAGTGGAAGACCAAGTGATGCGGAATATATCGCCATGGTTTCAAGTAAGCTTCTTGTTGACGGCGACACAATGGGATAATTACTGTGGAAATTTGATATTCGCAAATATAAAGCACCAAAATCAGTCATTTAGGTTGATTTTGGCGCTTTTTTATTTATATATATATTTATTTCTTCATGGTTTTGTCACTAATGTTGCGTGCTGCATTTGAGTTTACACTGCCGGCGGCTGAAGTGCCGGACATATAGGAGAGCAGATTTTCGCGCCACCATTTTGACGCGGCATTGCCGCTTCCAAGATTGAATGTGGATAAATGATATCACATAAAAAAGTTTGTCAATGGAAAATGGCGGTTTCGATATGTTTCGACAATATTTCAATATGCTCCATTAACTTTATGTAAAATATATCCAAAAACAATCTCCAAATTTTGGAAAAAATATTATAAGAAAAGTATTGCATTTTATGGAATTATATGGTAAAATAATATAGCAATGGAAAATGCCGCCGAACAAAGCGGAAAAATATAATTTTAAGGAGTAAACTATGATTACGGAAAAACAAAGCAGACTTTTGGTGTGCGGTGCTGATATTGAGAGAAGACGGGAATTGGCGTCTGTTCTTGAACGTATAGGATTTGCCGCTGTAGATGAATCCCGTGATGCACGCGAAGCGGAACGTATACTTTGCGAGCGTCGGTACTCATTGGTAGTGTGTGACAGCTCCATAGCAGGTGCGGAAGCTATGCAGCTTGCCTATAACGAGGGAAAGAGGCAGGAGCGCGGCGGATGCACAACGGCATTTCTGTTTATCGGAGAGCATAATTACGAGGATGTACTGCGCGAGGTCTGCCGGATGACAGATACACACTATCTTATCAGACCGTTTTCTGTATCAGAGTTTTGCGATGCGGTGTTCGGTGCGCTTTCCGGACGCAGGGCCGCAGGTGAAAATATGGGGAGTGAACGTGTAAGAGGAAGTGTGTGCGAGACGGCATCATTTTCCGGAAGCGATGTATCTGCGGATGAACCTCTTGAAACACAGATAACGTCTATACTTCATAATCTCGGTATACCGGCACATATTAAAGGATTTACTTATCTCAGATGTGCAATCGGGATGACAGTAGCCGACCCCGATATGATAAACTATGTTACAAAATCCCTTTATCCCGGAGTTGCCAAGGCTTACAATACCACTACATCCCGTGTTGAGCGAGCAATACGTCATGCCATTGAAGTAGCATGGGACAGAGGTGAGCTTGAAACGCTCAACCGCTATTTCGGATATACCATAAGCCGTCAGCGCGGCAAGCCTACCAATTCGGAGTTTATTGCAATGATATCGGACAAGCTGAGACTTGGTGTGGGGATGTAACACCGAAAATCACTCAAAACGGACATAAAAAGGGCTGTGCACACGTGAAAACGGCGTATGCACAGCCTTTTTACTTAATATTTATGCTAATATCTCCCTCATTGCGGCAGGTATCGCTCTCACCGTATCGCCTGCCGTCATTGCGGCTTCCGGAATATCCTGTGAGGCGATCTCGCCTGCGAAACCTGCAAGATATGCTCCTGCCGCAACTCCTAAAAGAAGCTCACTGTCTTTCACGTAACCGCAGATTCCGGCAAGTATGCCGCAGAGAACGTCACCGCTTCCTGCGGTCGCCATTCCGCCGCAGCCGCGGTCGGCAAGATATACGGTATCACCGTCGGTTATGACAGTTGTGGGACCTTTGAGAAGCAGAATCGTGCCTGAGCCCTTGGCAAAGGTTTTTGCCGCGGCTATTATGTCATGTCTGAAATTTTCGATTTTCTCACCGCACAGCCGCTCAAATTCCTTGGGATGAGGTGTGAGAATAACACGGCAGGAGGCATTTCTCAGTACCTGTCTGTCCATTCCGGAGAGCACATTTAATCCGTCGGCATCAATCACAAGATTTCCGCTGTATTCGCTGAGAAGATACCGCAGCAGATGAGCTATCTCCTCTGAGCGCCCCATTCCCATACCTACCGCCGCCGAAGCGGTGTGAGTCATAAGCTCCGAGATTTCGGCTTTGGAAAAACGGTATTCGCCGTCTTTATCGTCGAGTGGGAACAGGGTGGATTCAAGAAGATATGGAAGCACCGCGGACGAGAGCGTTTTGGGGACTGCCAATTTTGACACCCCTGCTCCGGAACGAAGTGCCGCGAGGGCGAGATTTGACAGCTTTGCCGCGCCGCTGTACCTGAGTGAGCCGCCAATGAGTGCCACATAACCGTAGTCGCCCTTGTTTGAATTATGGGGGCGTTTTGCGAATAAGTGCCGTATATCTTCTTTCTCGATAAGATAGGCAGGCTTGTCAATAAGCTCTATTCCGATATCGCAGTTTATTTTACTTTTTATATGATCCTTGGCGCAGTTAAGAAAAAGTCCGCTTTTGTATGAGCCGATGGAGACTGTAAGGTCGGAGTTTACGCAAATTTCGCAGAGTCCACTGTCACCGTTAAGACCGGAGTTTATGTCCGCGCTGACAGTATATGCTCCGCTCTGATTTATCCGCTCTATGGCGGTGCGATAAGGCTCGGTGACATCCCCTCTGAAGCCTGTGCCGAATATGCAGTCAAGCACTGTCCCAAACCCGTCAAGGCAGAGATTTTCAATTCCGCGGCGGATGTCAACACCAAGAGTTACGCATTTATTAAAGAAAAATTGGGCGGTTTCCGATATTTTATTTGATATGAGAAATACTGTGCACGGGATTTTTGCATCTTTGAGCAGTGCCGCCACAGCAAAACCGTCGCCTGCATTGTTTCCCGCGCCGCATACGACAGCAACGGGCGGATGCCAATCCACAGCGGCGAAAATTGCATCGCCGGCTCGCGACATAAGCTCGCGGAACGATACCGTGTGTTCTCCCGTATATGCATCGCTTTTTCTCATGTTTTCAACCGAAACCACCTTAATCATGACAGCATCCTCCCAAAAGACAAAATCACCGTATAATAATTATACTACAAAGATCGTGCTAATGCAATACAGGTGAGGAATTTTTAATCTTTAAGATCGTGTTGGGCGGGATCGTTTAAAAGCGTACCGCATTTGTCGAATCTTGAGCCGTGACACGGGCAATCCCAGCTGCGCTCGGCGGCGTTCCATTTGAGCGCACAGCCGAGATGCGGACAGCGGCGCGGAATAGGAAGAAGAAAGTTTCCGAGGGTTATGCCTATATTTTTAAAAAGCTGCGGTGTCAGCATATTTCGTGACGGATCGAATGCTTTAGCGGCAGGATTTTCCCTGCCGAATATAAGATCGCGCAGTATAAGTGCCGCCGTCATTGAGCCTATAAATCCGTAGCCGCCAAAGCCTGTGGCTACGAAAAATTTGTCGCTTGCAGGCGTAAGCCGTCCGATATACGGAAGACTGTCAAGGGATACTGTGTCCTGCGTTGCCCATGAGGTGACTATCTTTGAATCTTTAAAATTGTCAGCACGGTATTTTAGAACTGCATCATACCCACCGCCCTTTGTTCCTGTCCTGTGATCTCCGCCCCCAAGCAGAAGATACTTTTTGTACATACGCATATATGCCCCATCCGGCGCAATATCCTCATATGCGCCGCCGATATCTCCTGCGCCTTCAAGTGCCAGCACATAGGATCGCTTTTGGTAGAGTTTAAGAGAAAAAATCCCCCGAAGCTTGGGGAGAGGAAAATGTGTTGCTATAATCACGTGCTTTGCGGATATTTTGTGCTTTTCGGTTTTCGCGCCGTAAGGGGTGATTTTTTGTATTCGTGTATTCTCGCGTATGCAAAGATTTTCCGCAAGTCTTGCACAGAAATCGGTAGGGTCAAGCATAAGCTGATTTGGAAATTTCAGTGCGGCGGAAATGCTTATATCAATGGGTAAATCTCTGTGCAGGGAAGCATGGATGCCAAAGCGCCGCATTCGGTCGTATTCCTGCTCTATTTTTAGGGGACTTCCAAGGGAGTAGAGGTAAAAATCGTCCGCGCGGCATACACAGCCAAGCTCGCGGCAGAGTATGCGGTATTCATTAAGTGCGTCAAGACGTGTTTTCATAACGCTTCGTGCGGTGTCAAAGCCCCGTGATTTTTCGATGTCACCGCAGAGAATGTCCTGCCCAAGGGATATTACGGCAGTGGAGCGAGCACTTACAGCTCCTGCGATGCGTTCCGCCTCGCAGACAAGCACGTTTACGCCTGCGCTTTGCAGATAATGGGCGCACAGCAGACCGCATAAGCCGCCGCCGATAACAAGTACGTCGCATTCCGCATCATCTGCAAGTGCGGGGAAGTGCGGCATGAAATTTGTGCTGTAAATAAGTTCGGATGGCATATATTTGACCTCGTTTTTGTGAATTTATTATTAATTTGCACCGCTTTAGCCCAAATAAACGGATTGCAGGTTGAATTTAGTGTTAATTTTTAATGTAATCCCTTGAAATTTAACTGTAATAATGGTATCATTATAGATAATGAGATGTTTTTGCGAAAGGAACGGTTATGACTGTGACAAAAAAGCCGGAGCTTCTTTCTCCGGCAGGAAATTTTGATAAAATGAGGGCGGCGATTCTGTACGGTGCAGATGCGGTATATCTTGCCGGAGATGACTTCGGAATGCGTGCCGCGGCAGATAATTTTACAGTAGAGGAGCTTTATGAGGCGACAAAGTATGCCCATGAGCGCGGCGTGCGTGTAAATCTTACCCTGAATACCATGCCCCATACCGACGAATATCCAAAGCTTACGGAATTTGTCAAGGCTATTGGCGGTGCCGGCATTGATGCGGTTATTGCCGCGGACCTCGGCGTGATGGCACTTGTGAGAGAGCATTTGCCGGATACGGAGATACACGTTTCAACACAGCAAAGTACCGTCAGTGCGGCGGCTTGCCGCGAATGGTATCGGCTTGGCGCAAGCCGTGTTGTGCTGGCGCGCGAGCTTAATCTTGAGGAAATAAAGCAGATACGCGAAAATGTTCCGCCGGAGCTTGAGCTTGAGGCGTTCATACACGGTTCAATGTGCATATCCTACAGCGGACGCTGTCTGCTTTCCCAGCATTTTGTTGGCAGAGATGCCAACCGTGGAAGATGCGCACAGCCATGCAGATGGAATATGTCCTATGCACCGTCAAGTGCGCTCGGATATGAAGGATGTGCGCAATATGAAGTGTCTGAGGAAAAGCGTCCCGACAACCGTGTGCCGGTTATTGAAAATGAAAAGGGAACATTCTTCCTTTCGTCAAAGGATACGTGCATGATAGAGCATATTCCGGAGCTTATGGAAAGCGGTATTGACAGCTTCAAAATCGAGGGACGCATGAAAAGCGAATACTATGCCGCTGTGGTGACTAACGTTTACCGAATGGCAATGGACCGCTATGCGGCTGACCCTAAAGGATATGAGTACGATCCCGCGTGGCTTCGCGAGCTTGAATCCGTGAGCCACCGTGAGTACAATACCGGCTACTACTTTGCAAAGCCAATGGAGGATGCCAATACGGCAAAACAGCCGGGATATATGAAGGAAAAGGCATATCTGTGCCGGGTTACAGCATACGATAAAGACACCGGAGTAGCGCATTTTGTTCAGCGCAATAAGGTGTTTGCAGATTCGGATGCGGAGATAATTACCCCCGGCAAGATAGGACGTCCGCTTCATCTCGGTGAGCTGTATGACAGAGAGGGTAATTCTATCCCGTCAGCACCGCACCCTTACATGGAATTCAGCGCAAAAGTTCCCTTTCCGGTGAATCCCGGCGACATAATAAGAGCTGTGTGAGGTGAATTTTCATGGCTATGATTATTGAAATGTTAAAATCCCTGCTTTTCGGCATAGTCGAGGGCATCACCGAGTGGCTTCCCATATCCTCAACAGGACATCTTATACTCCTTGAGGAGTTTGTAAGCTTCAAGGGCGTTTCGGAGGATTTCTCCGAAATGTTCAATGTAGTGATACAGCTTGGTGCAATACTTGCCGTTGCGGTTATATTCTTTAAAAAGATATGGCCCTTTTCAAAAAAAGAGGGTGAGATACTCGGTATCATTCGCCGCGACAAGCTTACTTTATGGCTTAAAATAATAGTGGCGTGTCTTCCTGCCGCTGTAGTGGGACTGCTGTTTGACGATATCATCGACGCAGTGTTCTACAATCCAATAACTGTAGCAATCATGCTTATTCTTGTTGGCGCGGCGTTTATAATTGTTGAGTCGCGCAAAAAGGGCAGAGAAGCCAAGGTGGATTCTCTTGACGGTATCACATGGATGCAGGCTGTGGGCATTGGCGTATTTCAGCTTGCGGCGGCTGTATTCCCCGGTACATCACGCTCCGGTTCAACCATACTCGGCGGACTTATGCTTGGTGTTTCAAGGACAACAGCGGCGGAATTTACATTCTTCCTCGGTATTCCCGTAATGTTCGGCGCATCACTGCTCAAATTGGTTAAATTCGGCTTTTCATTTACTGCGGCAGAAGCTATTATACTTCTTATCGGAATGGTATCGGCGTTTCTTGTATCTATGGCGTGCATCCGATTCCTTATGGACTACATAAAGCGTCACGACTTCAAGATATTCGGCTGGTATCGCATTATTCTCGGTATAGCCGTGCTGGTATATTTCTTCTTAATAAAATAATAATTTCATGGCAGCACGCCGACGTTAAGTCGGCGTGTGTTTTTTTCTGTTAGAAGCTTAATTTTTTGCAAGAAATGCTGTCTGAATGTCAAAATATACATCAATTGGTAAAAGCGCGGCGCAAAAATTGTGCTAAACCGAAAAAGTTTTTAAATTGACGAGAATTTCACAAATTTGTGTTGATAAAATCGCATAAATGTGGTAAAATATTCTTTGATTGCAGAGTGCTTTGCTTATGCGATCCATAATACACAGTAAAATTTTTTATAGGGGTGAAAATATATGTACAACAAGAAATCCGTAGAAGATATCGCGGTTGCAGGCAAGAGAGTTCTTTGCCGCTGCGATTTCAATGTACCCGTAAAGGATGGCGTTATTACCGATGATAAGCGTATTGTCGGCGCTATGAAGACCATCAAATATCTCGTTGACAACGGCGCAAAGGTTATTCTCTGCTCCCATATGGGAAGACCTCACAATGTTCTTGACGCAGAGCTTAAGCTTGATAAGAAAGAAAAGAAGAAGATCGAAGCTCTTCCTGCTGAGGAGCAGGAGGCTGCAAAGGCGGCGGCTCTTGAAAAGGGTAAGGGCGACATCACAAAGCTTTCTCTTAAGATCGTTGCAGACGACCTTATTAAGAAGGGCATCAACGTAACTCTCGCAAAGGATGTTGTAGGTCCCGATGCACAGGCTAAGGCAGCAGCTCTTAAGGACGGCGAGGTTCTCCTTCTTGAAAATGTTCGCTTCCATGCGGCTGAGGAAAAGAACGAGCCTGAGTTTGCTAAGGCTCTCGCAAGTCTTGCTGACATTTACGTAAACGATGCATTCGGTACTGCTCACAGAGCACACGCTTCCACCGCAGGCGTTGCAGATTATCTTGATACCGCAGTTTGCGGCTACCTCATTCAGAAGGAAATTGAGATAATGGGCAAGGCTCTTGAGGATCCGGTAAGACCTTTCGTTGCTATTCTCGGCGGTGCAAAGGTATCCGATAAGATCGGCGTTATCAATAATCTTCTCAACAAGTGCGATACTATTGTTATCGGCGGCGGTATGGCATACACCTTCCTCGCGGCAAAGGGCTACGGCGTAGGTAAGTC
>JAEIGA010000985.1_pt1 | contig 42847 bp, 38 predicted proteins | sample 9270691 | NCBI WGS metagenome assembly JAEIGA01 (sample SAMN17057246, study PRJNA624740) | gut metagenome | biome: biome; isolation source: fecal sample | host: Bos grunniens | place: China: Xizang | collected 2019 | reverse complement strand
TTCCGTACAGCGCAGAGGCATCTGCGAACAAAGTACCGGTTAGCTGCATTCCATCTCCCGAGTCTCCGGTGAAACGGATTACTACCTCCTTTGTGTCAATAATTTTGTGTTCCATAAAGAAAATTCTCCACTGTTACGTATATTACTACGCAGTTATTGTTGTTAGTGTAATTTAAAAGATTATACAAATGTAATGAATATTCTTTACAATGTAAAAGAAATTGAAAGAAAAAAGGGACAGCAATTGCTATCCCTTCAAAAAGCCGCTTCCGGCACTATTTTTTATTACTCGGCAGGCTGAGCATTGAACTGCGTAGGCTGAGTCTTGCTTGCTGGAATTCCCAACTGTTTCTTAGCCTCTGGAAGAAGGTCAATACTGCTTGCACCTTTAAATATAAGTGCACCTGCAGACAAATCAATTATATAGGTAAAACCTCCATCTGTACCAATCTTCTCAACAGCCTTGCTTGCCTTCTCATAAACTGGAGCAAAAAGTGACTGCTGAAGCTGCTGCATCTCCTGCTGTGCATTCTGGTTGAACATCTGGAGTCTCTGCTGCATCTCCTCAAGCTCTTTGGTCTTTGCCTCAAGAATGGAAGCTGTCCATGTAGCATTCTTCTGCTGGTAAGTCTGAAGCTTTGTGTTGAACTCCTGCTGCATACCCTGCATAGTCTCCTCAAGCTCCTTAGCATAATTCTCAAGTTTGATAACCGCAGAATCTCTCTCAGGCATCAAGGCAACAAGCTCCTGCATGTTGATATGGCCCAACTTTGTCTGCGCAAAAGACTGGGTTGCAAAAAGCACCATAACCAGTGCCAAAAATTTAGTAACGTTTTTCATATTCAAATTAATTTATATTATCCTATCAATAACCTAGCACTTTCAATACAGCTGCACTCAAATCATATTGCGCATTTGTATAGGCCACTCCCTGCATTGAGGCAACATCAAGCACCATTACATAATTGCCGCTTTGGGCAACCTTTGCAATAGCCGCATCCACCTTCTCCCTTATGGGACCAAGAAGGCTCTCAGAATACTGCTGCATCTGTCCATCCTGTCCAAAATAATTTTGCTGCAACTGCTTTACCTCCTGCTCTTTCTGAATAATCTCATTCTCTTTAGCCTGTCTGGCCTGAGCTGTAAGGTTTCCTTTCTGCTGCTGATACTTATTATATAATGCTTCAATCTTGGCATACTCAGCATCAACAATTCCCTGGAACTGGTTGCTGTAAGACTCAAGCTGCTGTTGCGCACTTTTATATGCTGGGATAGCAGAAAGAATCTTCTCGCTGTTTATATACCCAATCTTCTGGGCATTCAGCTGCAACGCACAAAACAGCATTGCAACACAAATGACAATAACTTTCTTCATATTCATCCCGATAATTTAAAGTTAATTTATTCTAGAACTGCTGTCCTATCATGAAGTGGAACTGGCTGCCGCCTCTACCCTTGTCTGAACCGCTGTTTACAGGATCAAATCCATAAGCCCAGTCGATACCCATCATACCTACGATTGGAAGAAGGACTCTAAGACCAATACCGGCAGATCTCTTTATCTGGAAAGGATTGAAATCCTTGATATCTGCCCAACAGTTACCACCCTCCAGGAACAACATGCCGTAGATAGTTGACTGAGGCTGCAGAATGATAGGATGTCTCAACTCAACACTGAACTTGTCGTAAACCCTACCTGCATATGCGTTGCCTATTACAGGGGTAAGCGAGTAGTTAGGATAACCTCTCAAACCTATGATGTCAGATCCGTAGGTATTGTAGCCGCTCATACCGTCACCACCCAACTGGAATCCCTCAAATGGAGAATATCCAAGCTCTTTATTATAATATCCAAGATATCCGAAGTCTGCAGAAGTCTTGAGTACAAGATCACCAATAAGCTTGGTATATGTTGAGCTCTTGAATGTCCATTTGTGGTACTCAATCCATTTGTATCTCTCGGTATCAGCCATATTCTTGTAGTCTGTATCCTTAGCTCTGAATGCTGAGTAAGGAGGGGTAAGCTGAATTCCAAAAGTGAAGTCTGAACCCGCTCTTGGGTATACAGGCTGGTCTGTTGAGTTTCTGGTAAGAGTTATCTTGTAGCTCAAGTTGTTTGATTTACCGTTGGCAAAAAGGAAGTTGTAATCCCAATCCTTAAGTTTGTACTGCTGCCAGCTCAACTCATGATATAGTACAAAATAGTCATCAGGCCATTTAAGTCTTGAACCTAGAGAAGCTGCAATACCATACACCTCCATATACTCATCATCATTCAAATAATAATAGTATGAGTTTGTCTGGCGGGTGTAATATACAGAGGTACTCAATGATGTAGGCTTCTTGCCGGTAAGCCATGGCTCAACGAAGCTGGCTGAAAGTGCAGTATAATATGTACCGTTTGTCTGGAATCTGATTGCCAAAGACTGTCCGTCTCCCAGAGGCACAGGCTTCCATGCACCTTTCTCAAAGGCTCTTCTCATTGAGAAGTTGTTGAAACTTACACCAAGGGTACCAACAAACATGTTGCTTCCCCATCCACCGCTCAACTCCAACTGGCTGTTAGGCTTCTCTGCTACATTGTATGCAATATCAACGGTATTGTTGTTGATGTTAGGCAAAACGCTATAACCCTCAGCAGACTGGAATCTCTCCGGATCAAAGTGTCCAATGGATCCCAACTCCCTGATTGAACGCTCAAAGTCTGACTGGCTGTAAAGATAGCCAGGACGTGTATACACTGCCCTTCTTGCAACCCTCTCGCTGGTAATTGTATTTCCATTGATGATTACATTGTTGAATGTGGCAGGCTTGCCCTCATGTATACGCATCTCCACATCAATGGAGTCACCGTCTATTGCAAGCTCAACAGGATTGACCTGGAAGAACAGATATCCGTTATCTGTATACATCTTGCGCACATCCATATGCTGCTGCTTGGGATCTCCCTGCAGTCTCTTCTCCATTGTTACAAGGTCATACACATCACCCTTGCCAATCATAAGGACGTTGTTCAACTGTTCTGCAGTATAAACCGAGTTGCCGGTCCATGTAATGTCCCTGAAATAATATCTCTTTCCCTGACTGATATTGATATCCAACACCATTCTTCCGTCGGGAGTATAGCTGATTGAATCTGAAACAATCTTGGCATCCCTGAAACCGGCCTCGTTGAACACCTCCATCATGGCAGCCTTGTCTGTAGCATACTCCTTCTCAACGAATTTCTTTGATTTGAAGAAGTTGAAAAGTCTTCTGTCTCTGGTCTTTTTCATTGATTTTACCAGCTTAAGCTCCTTTACCCCCTCCTCTATGCCGTTGAAATTGATCTGCTCAATCTTCACCTTGTCACCTTTGGTTACATGGAATGTAGCCTTTACAGCATTCTTGATGGTTGAATCCGGCTCCTGTGTAAGGTAAACGTCTACAAGATAGAAACCTTTCTCCTTGTAGTAGTTCTTGATGATGTCTATTGATGACTTCTCAACATAATCAGAAAGCTCGCCTCCCCTCTTGAGTTTAAGTCTCTCCATGAGGTCATTCTGCTCAGATTTCTTGACACCTGTAAATAGCCACCTCGACACCCTCGGACGCTCCGTAACCTTCAATACAAGAAGACAACTGTCTCCTTTTGGGGATAGGGAATCTATGTAGAAACCTACATCCGAGAATTTTCTCTGAAGCCACATCCTGTTCATGATTCCTGTAAGTTCCTGACCTGGAATCTCTATTGTTGAACCCTCCTTCAAGCCTGTAAGTGCAACAAGCCTGTCCGAGTTGAGGTAGTTGGTACCTTCAACCTTCAATCCCTTAAGGATGTATTTCTTTGGTGCATTGTAATCTACAACAGCGCTGTTCTGTGCAGAAACAGCAAAAGGCATCAGAAATGCCAATACAAAAAATATTTTTCCAAAAAGTTTCATCTGAACATTAAATTAAACCTTACCGAACCTTCTCTCCCTCTTGCTGAAGGCATCCAATGCAAGCTGGAACTCCTCTTTGCGAAAATCGGGCCAAAGCACATCAGTAAAGTAATATTCGGTATATGCTGTCTGCCATAGCATGTAATTGCTGATCCTCTGCTCACCGCTGGTACGGATAAGCAGATCCGGATCAGGAATGTCTGAAGTTGAAAGGTTTGCATTCAAATCTGCAGCACTCATAAGCACATCTTCTCCAGCCATGATACGCTCTCTGTTGGCAGCATAGAATTTGTTTGCTGCCTGAGTGATATCCCATTTGCCGCTATAGCTTAAAAATATAATCAATTGCAAGTTTGTATTCTCCTGGGTAAGTTTCATACAGTCATCAATCTCTCCCCTCAGTTTTTCAGACAAGCGGCTGAAATCTCCAATAACCCTGAACCTCACACCAATCTTCTGGAATGTAGGAGTTTCCATGGTTATTGCCTTGAGCATAAGCTGCATAAGCCCTTCAATTTCCTCAACAGGCCTATCCCAGTTCTCTTCAGAAAAAGCAAAGACACTCAAATATTTGATTCCTTTCTCTACAGCAAACTCGGTACATGCCCTTACGCTCTCTACGCCCTCCTTATGGCCGTAAAGACGCTCCTGTCCCCTGAGTTTTGCCCATCTGCCGTTACCGTCCATAATCATTGTAACGTGCTTTGGAATATTTGTCATCTTTTCCTGCATAAAAACGTTTTTACAAATAGGGCGCAAATATAAGAAAATTATTGTATATTTCTCTTATCCTCACCCCATAATAGTTTCTGATTCAGTGCTGCAATAAAATTATTGTTTATTGAGATGCTCTTTATAGGGAACTCTCCCCTTGAGATTGTTATCTTCTCCCCTGCTCCAATATCAAAGCTGCGGTTGTCTACTGTAAGCAGCGCCTGCGGATACCTTCCCTGGAAAGATATCTCAACTTTAGAGCTCTGAGGCACAATTAAAGGTCTTACATTCAGGTTATGAGGGGAGATTGGAGCAATGATGAGCACTTTGCTGTCGGGAGTAACAATAGGGCCTCCAATGCTCATTGAGTATGCTGTTGAACCTGTTGCAGTTGCTACAAGGATTCCATCTGACCAATATTTTGGGAGCGGATGGCCATCTATGGAAATCTCTATCTCAAGCATGGACGGAGTGAGCCTCTGAATGGTTATCTCATTCATTGCATAAGGATAGAAACCGGCCGGGAGATTCTCTTTCTGCAGGTGCAGCAGAGCCCTCTCCTCAACAGCATAATCACCCTTTATGAGTTTTTCTATCCACGGGTTATTGTCCTCTACACAGGCTGTGGTAAGGAAACCAAGCCTTCCAAAGTTTATGCCGGCAATTGGGATCTCCCTCTCACGCACTATGGTAAGCGATTCAAGGAATGTTCCGTCTCCACCCAAAGTGAGGAAGATATCTATTTTTCCGGGAAGATTTGTATGGTCTGTAAAGAGCTCACCTTGTGGCAGTTCCCCGCCTAGCTCAAGTATCAGATCGTAAAACGGCTTATGGTAGCAGAACTCAATATTCCTGTACTCCTTAAGGTTATTCACAAAGAGTAGCAGCCTCCCTACGCTTGTCTTGTCTACCCGTTTTCCAAAAAGTGCAGCCTTCATATAATTAAATTTTAACGCAAGATAGAAATTTTTGGTGTAATCATTATCCAATGAACCGCAATAATGTATATTTTTGTATTTGCAACGTATTAAAAACAACTGTAATAACATGACTGTACTAAGTGTAAACATAAACAAGATTGCCACTATCAGGAACTCCAGAGGAGGCAATATGCCAGATGTGCTTAAGGCTGCTGTAAAGTGCGAAGAATTTGGAGCACAGGGTATTACTGTTCACCCAAGACCAGACGAGAGGCATATCAGGTACCAGGATGCAAGAGACATAAAGCCTCTTCTAAAAACTGAATTCAACCTTGAAGGAAATCCCATACAATCATTTGTAGACCTTGTCCTTGAGGTTAAGCCGGCACAGGTTACACTTGTTCCCGACGCTCCAGATGCAATCACCTCCAATGCAGGATGGAATACAACAGATCCTGAAAACAGGAAATTCCTCACAGAGATTACCAAAGTGTTCCACAACAACGGCATAAGGGTTTCAATTTTTATTGATCCTGTAGAGGAAATGATAAAAAATGCTGTTGAGACAGGATGTGACCGCGTAGAGCTATACACAGAAGCATATGCCGCAAACTATCTGAAAAACAGAGAAATGGCTATTGAGCCATATGTGAAGGCAGCAGAGACTGCAGTAGCATGCGGGCTTGGATTGAATGCAGGACATGACCTTAACCTTGACAACCTCAAATACTTTAACCGGAACATTCCGGGACTCCTTGAGGTATCTATAGGACACGCCCTTATCAGCGACGCCCTATACATGGGATTGGAAAACACAATCAAAGCTTATAGGGAGCAATTGCTTTAATGGCAAATTTCACTATATTTGCGGCTTGGAAATTAAATAACAATCAATCATAAAATGAAACAACTGAAACTTATTTTAACAGTTGCTGTTGCGGCAATCATCTGTTCTTGCGCTGCAAACGGCAATTCTAACGGAGCACAGCAGGCAAATGCAGCAGGCGAGACATCTGCAGCACAGGGAGGCATTGTTTACATTCAATTGGATTCTCTTGTAAACCAGTACGATATGTATAACGACCTTAAATCAGAGCTTGAGAGCAAAGTGCAGGCTGTACAGGAAGATCTTACAAAGAAAGGAAGGTCTTTTGAGAGCGCAGTAAAAGATTTTGAGGCTAAAATTGCCAAAGGTCTTCTTACCAGATCACAGGCAGAGGAGCAGCAGAAAAAGCTTCTTGAGAGAGAGCAGAACCTTCAGGGCTTGAGCCAGCAGAAACAGATGGAACTTGCAGAGGAGGAAGCTGTAATGATGAGAAGAGTAATGGATGCTATCCAGACTTACATAACCAAATACAATCAGGATAAAGGTTATGCACTTATCCTTTCTGTTCCTGTACTTGCAGGCGATCCTTCTTTGAATATTACACAGGACATTCTTAAAGGAATGAACGAGGAGTACATCAAATCAAAAAACAAGTAATATCCACAGAACCATAGATGAATGCCGTACCGGTTGAGTCTTAGGCTCTACTGATACGGCATCTTTTAATTTCCAGAGAACAGGTTGAAACAAAAAATTTACACAATATGAACTCTATTACAAGAACACAGTTTGATTTTCCAAAACAGACAGCCGTATACAACGGTAAGGTAAGGGACGTATACACCATTGAAGACAAATATATGGTAATGGTTGCAACTGACAGAATTTCTGCGTTTGACGTTGTGCTTCCAAAAGGAATTCCATTCAAGGGTCAGGTGCTTAACCAGATTGCATCAAAATTCCTGGACAGCACTTCCGACATTGTAAAGAACTGGAAGATTGCATCACCAGATCCAATGGTTACAGTAGGCTACAAATGTGAGTCACTTCCAATTGAGATGATTGTAAGGGGCTACCTTACCGGAAGTTCATGGAGAGCATACAAGGCTGGCGCAAGAGAGATTTGCGGTGTTGCCATTCCCGACGGAATGAAGGAGCACCAGAAATTTGAGAAACCTATCATCACTCCAACAACAAAGGCGGAGATTGGTGGCCACGACCAGGATATCTCAAGAGAGGAGATTATTGCAAAGGGCCTTGTAAGCGAGGAGATCTATAACCAGCTGGAGAAAATCACCCTTGCACTATATGAAAGAGGATGCGAGATTGCAAAAGAGAGAGGCCTTATCCTTGTAGACACCAAATATGAGTTTGGTTTGAGAGACGGCGAGATCTACCTTATTGACGAGATTCATACTCCCGACAGCAGCCGTTATTTCTATCTTGAGGGATATCAGGAGAGATTTGACAAAGGTGAGCAGCAGAAACAGCTTTCAAAAGAGTTTGTAAGGGAGTGGCTTATGGCCAACAACTTCAGCGGACAGGAGGGTCAGACAGTTCCTGAAATGACTGAAGAGATTGTTACCAGCATCTCAGACAGATATATTGAGCTTTACGAGCACATTACAGGTACAAAATTTGAGAAGGCACCTTACGGAGACGACACTTACGAGAGAATTGAGGCTAACGTAAAGAACCTTCTTGCACGTCTATAATTTATAATTGACATTTATGCGTACACTCTTTATTGCCATTTCGTTACTGGCTTCAACTGCAGCATACAGCCAGAATGTGCCACAGATTACCGTATCTTCAGAGAAAGTGAAGGTTAACGGAAGTATCCTGTACGTGCACAAGGTAAAGGCTGGCGAAACCCTTTATTCGCTTGCCAAAGCTTATAGCGTGACAATAGACGAGATTGTGCGCCAGAACGAATCCCTCAAGAACGGGTTGAAGGAGGGGACAACCATATATATCCCCTCTTCCACCCCTTCTTCTGTTACACCTTCCGCTGCTGCACCTTCAACAGACGTTGCCGGATCAGTGGTTTCTCAGGTGAAGCAGGAGAGCTGGGAACTGTCGGGAGAAAACATAAAGAAATACTCAAAGAAGAGACATAAGGTAAAATCTAAAGAGACTATTGAAAGAATTGCTGTAAAGTACAAGGTTTCAGTTGAATCTATTGTTGCCATGAACTCCCTTGAGAGTACAGTGCTGAAGAAAAAGCAGGTGCTGTATATTCCAAATGAGCTGTTCCTGCAAAGAATGCAGAAAGAGGCCGAGGCTGTCCAAGCTGCCAGGGAGGCAGCTACTGCTGAAGAGGCTGCTCCAATGGAGAATGCTGCCCAGCAGGAGGCTGTTGAGGAGGCTGCTCCTCTTAAAGGAACATCCCTAACTTATATTCTGCCTATGGGACTTGCAGATACATTGGGGGCAAATCCAAATTATATGGATTTCTATGCGGGGGCCCTTATGGCAGCCGATTCTTTGAGGATGATGGGAAAAGAGATATCCATTACCCTTATAGACCAGTCAAAGTTCAACTCGGCAAATATACCTGAGGGGACAATCATTGGCCCGGTAAGGGGTTATGATATGGAGAAGTTCCTGCCCCTTGTGTCAAAGGAGAATATTGTCATCTCTCCTATGGATATGACTACAGGAAAACTGGTTGCCGGGAACAGCAATTTTGTACAGATTGCACCTGGACAGGATGACCAGACAGAAAACCTAATGGATTTGCTTGCCACCAAGACCACATTAGGCAACAGCGTTATGATTATTTATGAGCGTAACGGGGCAGACCTTGCCCTTGTAGAGAAGGTGAAGGAGCTTGCTACAGACAGGGGAATCATATTCAATACCCTTTCCTATGATATTCTTGAGGGTAGGGAGATGATGGAGAAGATTAAGGATGCCCTTGAACCGGGACTGGACAATCTTGTTCTTATCCCTTCAAACAGCGAGGCTTTTGTAAGTGATGTGGTAAGGAACCTTAACCTGCTCTATACTAATCCGCTTGAGGAGAACAGAAGATCTGTTGTATTGTTCGGCACTTCAAGATGGAGGAATTTTGAGACTATTGAGGTGGATTATTTCCATAAGATGAACCTCCATTTGAGCATCCCATATTATGTTGATTACAACAGAAAGCATGTAAAGGATTTCCTTATGAAATACAGGGCTCTGTTCAACGGAGAGCCTACACCGTATACTTTCCAGGGTTACGACATTACAATGATGTCTTGCGGATTTGAGCAGACAACTCTGCAGTCGAAGTACAAATTCAAAAAAGACAATGCCGGTGACGGAATGAGAAATACCGGTACCACCAACATTGTCTATAATAAAGATTACACTATCTCCGTAATTGAATAATTAGAGAGTTTTTGATTCCAACCATTGCGCCTCTTCTTCTGAAAGGAGAGGTGCGATTGTTTTATATACATTTGCATTATACTCCTTTATCCATTGCTGCTGTTGAGCATCCAACAGATTCCATTCCACGCATGTTGTATCTATAGGTACATAGGTAAGGGTCTTGAAGTTATAGAACTCATTCATTCTGTTGTGCTGCCAATGCTGCACAAGTATAACATTCTCTGTCCTTATTCCGTACTCACCCTCTACATATACGGCCGGTTCGTTTGAGAGTATCATTCCAGGAACCAAAGTTACAGGATTCTCCTCCATCCTTATGCTCTGGGGCCCCTCATGTACACAGAGATAGTGTCCTATACCGTGTCCTGTTCCATGGAAATACATTGCCCCGTCATTGAAGAGAGGACCTCTGGCCAGAATATCCAGCTGACAGCCTCGTGTATTTTTTGGGAAACTGGCCATTGATAGGCTTATCATCCCTTTCAAGACCAGTGTGTAGTGTCTGCGCTGCTGTGGGGTAAGCTCTCCAACAGGGATTGTTCGTGTAGTATCTGTGGTTCCAAATATATACTGCCCGCCTGTATCCATCAGCAGAAAATTGCCGCTACCTATAATTTGTGAACTTTCCTTAGTGGCACTGTAATGCGGCAGGGCTCCAGCAGGGCCAAAAGCAACAATAGGCTCAAAACTTTCACCTCTATAATACTCACTCAGAGCTCTGAATTCTGCAAATTTACAGCCAATTTCCCACTCTGTAAGAGTTGTTCCCTGTGCCAGGGAATCGTCTATAAACTTGAGTACTTTACACCATGCAACGCCATCAAGTATGAAAGCCTTACAGAAGCCATCTTTCTCCCAATTGTTTTTAATTGATTTATAGTAATTTACAGCACCTCCTAAAATTGGGTCTTCAATGAATCTTACACCTGGGGTGTCAAGTGCCATGTAGTCCCTTACAGTTATCTTGTTTTTGGATACTACCCTTACGGTATCGGCAGGGAACTGTGACAGCAGTGCGCTGAAAGAGCTGTAAGGGTGAAGTTCTATCTTGTCTTGAAGCAATTTTTGCTGTACTTCACTGGAGATTGAGTCAAGATCTGCAAACAGGTGTATTGCAGTATTGGTTATTATAGCATATGACTGTGGAAGCGGATTGTACTCTATATCTGTGCCTCTGATATTACACAACCAGGCTACCTCATCACACATGGTAACAATGTAGGCAAAGCGCTCATCCTGCAATCCAAGTGCATTTGTGATTCTTTCATGTTTTGATGAAGCACTCTCCCCTGTGTATTTGGTTTCGAGCCATATTACAGGATTGAACTTCAGTTGCGGCCTTCCATCCCATAAATCATCAAATATATCATCTATAAGGACTACTTTGCATGGTGAGAGTTCTTTGCAGAGTGATTCGTACTCACTGTATGAAAAGAGTGACTTGTCTATTGCCACCATCTCACCTTGAGGGTATTGGCTCAAGATCCATTGGGCAATGGTTGGAGTCCCTTCCATTTTCATTCTCATGAGTTTTATACCGCTCCCCTGCAGCTGTGCGGCAGCCTGTACAAAATATCGGGAATCAGTCCACAACGCTGCCTCAGCCAAGGTTACCACCAAGGTTCCGGCAGATCCGTTGAATCCGCTCAACCACTCCCTTACCTTGTAGTGGTCCTGGGTGTATTCTCCAAAATGGGGATCATTTGTCGGGATTATTATTGCCGATATATTCATTGCAGAGAGCTTCTCCCTCAATGCCTTTAATGCTGCGGTCCTGTACATGTCTCTATTGTTTGCTTTTTGCAAACTTACAAAAAAAAGAGACAGCCCGTAAGCTGTCTCCCTTCAAATTCTGCTTATGCAGGATTACATCATTGAATCTGCGTTAAGGTTGTCCTTCTCAATATCCTTGAAATATTTTACAGTACCAACTTTCAACTCATCGGTTGCAGCATCATCACATACGATGATTCCTTTTGGATGCATCTGAAGTACGCTGATAGTCCACATGTGGTTTACGCAACCCTCTACTGCGTGGTACAAAGCTCTTGCTTTTGCGTGACCGTTTGCAAGGATAAGAACCTCTTTAGCGTCCATGATAGTACCAACACCTACTGTAAGGGCAGTTTTAGGTACAAGGTTGATGTCGTTGTCAAAGAATCTTGAGTTTGCAATGATAGTGTCGGTTGTAAGGGTCTTGATTCTGGTTCTTGATGTAAGTGATGAACCTGGCTCATTGAAGGCAATGTGACCGTCTGGTCCGATACCACCCATGAACAGGTCGATACCACCGTAAGATTTGATCTTCTCCTCATATCTTACACACTCTGCCTGAGGATCCTCAGCATTACCGTTAAGGATGTTTACATTCTCCTTCTGGATATCAATGTGTTTGAAGAAGTTGTTCCACATGAAAGAGTGGTAGCTCTCAGGATGGTCTTCAGGAAGGCCAATGTACTCGTCCATGTTGAAAGTTACAACATTCTTGAATGAGATCTTACCCTCATTGTAGAATTTCACAAGTTCCCTGTATGTTCCAAGAGGAGTTGAACCTGTAGGAAGACCTAGAACGAAAGGACGCTCTGCAGTTGGAGCAAAGTCATTGATTTTCTTAACAATGTAAGCCGCAGCCCAGTGCGAAATCTGTGAGTAGGACTCTTGAATGATTAATCTCATAATTAAGTTTTTTGTTTATTTATTAATTTATTTTGTTTCTTCCAACAGCACCCTTGCATTTTCAAGGGCAGCCTCTGTAAGTGTTGCGCCACTGAGCATCCTTGCTACCTCATTTATCCTCTCCTCACCTGTAAGCTCCCTGATATGGGTAGTGGCGTTGTTGTCTTTGTCAAATTCCTTATACACCAGCAAATGTGTACCTTTCTTTGACGCTATCTGCGGCAAGTGGGTAATTGCAAAAATCTGCATCCTCTCCCCCATCTTTCCAATAAGGGCCCCCATTTTATCGGCAATGCTGCCTGAGACACCCGTATCAATCTCATCAAATATCATTGTTGGCATTCCTGTAAACTGTGCCATCAATGATTTCAGACACAACATTATTCTCGACAGCTCTCCGCCTGAAGCAGCCTTCTGGAGTGGATTCAGCTTCTTGTCCCCATTTGCCGAGAACATGAATGCAACCGAGTCTGTCCCTTTTGCTGTATATTTTCCTGCATCCGCAAGCTCCACCTTAAATACAGCATGCGGCATCTGCAGATCCCTTATACTCTCTTGCAGTTCACTTGCCAACTGCTCTGTCTTTCCTTTTCTTTTTGCACTCAACTGCTGGGCAAGTTCCTCCCTCTGTGCAGACAGTATCTTTATCTGCTGTTCCAACCCTTCTGCCCTTGCAATATCTTCATCGGCCCCACAAACATCATCCTGCAGGCTCTTCTGCACCTGCAACAGCTCCCCAATGGTAGAGACACTGTGTTTTCTCATAAGTGAATAGAGCGTTGAAAGCCTCTCCTCTACCTGCTCAAGGCGCTGTGGCGACACCACAACCTTCTGTGCAGCCATCTCCAGCTCCTCCTCTATATCTTTGCACTCTATTCTACAGCTTTCCAGCCTGTTGCACAACTCCTCCAATTCGGGCACAAAGTTAGAACACTTTTGCAATAAATGCACTGCATCCTTCAAATTTTGTACAATTGATCCTCCAACAGGTTGCAAACAGCCAATTGCACCGCTGATTCCGTCTCTGATCTGCTCCGAGTTTGCAAGCTGTTTCTGCTCGTTCTCCAGCTCCTCCAACTCTCCCTCCCTAAGCTTTGCATCCTGCAATTTTCCCAACTGGAATGACCTGTACTCCATCTCCCCTTCTCTCTTTGCCATCTGCTCCCTCAACTGCTTGAGCTCCGCTTCATGTTTCAGAAGGGCATTGTGCACCTGGGTGTAATTCTCAAGCAGGGAACCTGTGCCCGCATAATAATCCAACACCCTCATCTGGTAACTCTCATCGGTAAGCAACAGATGCTGGTGTTGTGCATGTATATCCACAATTGTGGATGATATCTCTGTAAGTGCAGCCAGCGTAGCCGGCTCATCATTTATAAAATTTCTTGTTCTGCCAGACGGTGCAATCACCCTTCTCAATACAAGAAGTTCCCCCTCTGTTTCAAACTCACCTTCAACAACGCAGTTCTTTGAGCTGTCTTTAAGCGCTGACACATCCCCTTTAGCACCCAACAGGAGCGATAGTGCCCCCAACATGATTGATTTGCCTGCTCCGGTCTCTCCAGTAACAATAACCAGTCCGGAAGGAAATTCAATGTCGAGATTCTCAATTAAAGCGTAGTTCTGTATGGTAAGTCTTCTAAGCATTACATAAGTGTCTCAATGTTATCCACAATATCAGCAGCCACTTCACCTTTGCTCTTCAAAGAACACTCTACAGGCTCCCTGTCCTTAAAGAAAAGTGTAACCTTATTGGTATCGTGACCGAATCCTGCGCCACTGTCCCTCATTGAATTGAGGACAATCATATCCAACTTCTTGCGCTCCAGCTTGCCTGCAGCATTAGCCCTTTCATCATTGGTTTCAAGGGCAAAACCTACAGCAACTGTACCTTTATCCCTATTCTCGCCAACCCACGCAGCAATATCATTTGTTGGGGTAAGCTCAAGATTATAATTGCTCTTTTCCCTCTTAATCTTCTCCTCTCCTACATGCGCCACAGTAAAATCTGCAACCGCAGCACAAAGGATCACAACATCTGCACCCGGAACATTCTCCTTTGTAGCCTCAAACATCTCACCGGCAGTAACCACATCCACCACCTTAATATTAGGCAGCATAGCCTTCACATTAACCGGACCGCTTACCACTATAACCTCAGCTCCTCTCAAAGCAGCCTCCCGGGCAAGTGCATAGGCCATTTTTCCCGACGAATGGTTGGTAATGTATCTCACAGGATCTATAGGCTCCCTGGTAGGACCGGCAGTAATTACCACCTTTTTGCCATACATTGAACCGGAACGGGCAAAGATAGCCTCTACCTGAGCAACAATCTCATCAGGCTCAGCCATTCTTCCCTTACCCTCCAATCCGCTTGCAAGCTCGCCGCTGCCAGGCTCCACAATCTCCACTCCCCACTCCTTAAGAATGCCAAGATTCCTTTGGGTTGAAGGGTGCTTGTACATATCCAAATCCATAGCCGGAGCAATTGCAACCTTACATTTTGCAGAAAGATATGAAGTGAGAAGCAGATTGTCTGCCACCCCTGCAACCATCTTTCCAATAGTATTGGCCGAGCATGGTGCTATAAGATAAAGGTCTGCCCATATACCCAGAGATACATGGCTGTTCCAGTCTCCATTCTCAGGGTTATAGAAATCTACCAAAATAGGGTTCTTGGATAAAGTTGCCATAGTGAGCGGAGTTATGAACTGTTTTGCCATCTCCGTCATTACAACCTTTACCTCAGCACCCTGTTTCACAAGAGCCCTTACCAGCATTGCAGACTTATATGCTGCAATGCTTCCGGTAACTCCCAATAGGATATGTTTGCCCTTTAGCATACTACTGGAGTTTGAGATTATGCCTCAACTTTACGTGAGTAGATCTCTCCGCTCTGAAACTCCTTGATTGCAACCAATGTAGGTTTTGGAAGCTTCTCATAATGACGTGAAATCTCAATCTGCTCCCTGTTTTCAAAAGTCTCTTCCAAAGTGTCAGCAAAATTAGAGAACTCCTCAAGTTTTGCACTAAGCTCCTGTTTAACCTCAGCAGCTACCTGGTTTGCTCTTTTTGCAATGATCATAGTAGTCTCATAGATGTTGCCTGTAGGCTCAGCAAGCTCACTCAAATCTCTGGTAACGGTGTTACCGTAAACTTTGTACTCTTTTTTCTCCATTTTATTTATTGTTCTTCTTGTTTTACAATCTCTTTAGCGGCATAATGCTCAACTTTTGCATATAGGCCGTCTACCTCTTTCCTGTATTTTGAATCGGGGTACTCACTAATAAAGTTGAAGTAGTCATCAATGAAATCAAGGAATCTCTCCTTCTGTTTTGCCTCAACACTATTATAGGCATATTTGTAAGATGCCATTGCGGTGTAATACAGAACATCCTCCCTGTATCTGTTGTCTGCATTCTCTTTAAGCACATTCTTCAATGAATGTCTTGCTGCAAGATAATCCTCCATTGAGTAATAAAGTTTTGCAGACTCAAAACTCTTCCTCTCAAGCCTCTCCATCAGCTCATCCATCATGTTTTTGCAGACAGGATAATACTCGCTGTCGGGATTCTCATACATAAACTCGCTTATTACAGACATTGCCTTTCTTGTAGGAGTCTGGTCAAGCTCATATCTTAGAGTCTCGTCAAAAAGACATTTTATCCTCAAATACTTTGCTTCTGTATTGAATGCACTTCTTGGATACATCTCAATGAATTTGGCCAAAGATGCCTCAGCTGTCTCAAAGTCTCCATATTTGAAGTTACACAAGCCATGATAGAAACTTACTGTATCCTCCTGCGGCAAACCCTGAACCAGAAGGTTAAGATGGTCAAAGACATCTGCTGCCTTCTTGTATTTGCCCTGGTTAAAATAATTGAGTGCAGCCTTGTATTTGACATCAACATCATTGCTCCTCATAATCTTTTCGTAAGAAGAGGCACATGAAACCAGCATGAAAGCTGCAAACACAACTATTGCTATATTATTGAACTTCATCTTTTTACTTTTTAGTTTTCCTGCAAAAATTTCTCTGCATCCATAGCTGCCCTACATCCGCTGCCTGCAGCCGCAATTGCCTGTCTGTAAGTAGGATCCTGTACATCACCAGCAGCAAATACACCAGGGACATTTGTCTTCTGGCTCTTGCCCTCTGTAATGATATAACCCTCACTGTTGGTGTTGATATACTCCTTGAACACCTCTGAGTTAGGATGATGGCCTATAGCAAGGAAGAAACCGTGAATTTTAATCTGGCTCTCCTCTCCGGTCTTGCTGTTAACCAAAGCTGCACCTGTTACACCAAAATCATCTCCAAGTATCTCTTTGGTATTGGTATTCCACAGTACCTCAATGTTAGGAGTATTGAGGACTCTCTCCTGCATTGCTTTTGAGGCTCTGAGAACATCCCTTCTTACAATAAGATATACCTTGTTGCACAAGCTTGCAAGGTAGGTTGCCTCCTCACATGCAGTGTCGCCGCCACCAACTACTGCAACATCTTTCTTTCTGTAGAAGAAACCGTCGCAGGTTGCACATGCAGAAACGCCCTGTCCCCTGAATTTCTCCTCAGAAGGCAAGCCAAGGTATTTTGCAGTTGCACCGGTTGCAATGATTACTGTATCAGCCTCAATTGTCTTGCTTGAATCTATCTCTACTGTAAATGGTCTCTTTGAGAAATCAACTTTTGTAACTGATCCGTATCTGACCTGTGTACCGAATCTCTCCGCCTGTTTTTTAAGGTCTTCCATCATCTCAGTACCGGTAATGCCCTGAGGATAGCCGGGGAAGTTGTCAATTTCAGTGGTTGTAGTAAGCTGTCCGCCAGGCTGAATTCCCTCATATACAACAGGATTGAGGTTTGCCCTGGAAGCATAGATGGCAGCAGTATACCCCGCAGGACCGCTACCTATAATCAAACATTTAATTCTTTCTATTTCCATAATACATAATATCTTGCAAAGTTAATAATTTTTTTTGAATAGCTTATCTTTTATGTAATATTCGGCCCTCAATTCCCATACCAGCACAAACGAGCCAATCCATCGGGAAAAAAGAAGAATATACCATGTGGCTCCCATTGCAGAGAGGAGGAAAAGGTCCTCAAAGTTGCTGTGGGAGATGGATATGTGAGTGTTCAGAAGATCCACATCCCTACCCGTAACCTTACCGCTCTCCACCTCTTCCATCATTACAGCTGCACCGTATGCCAATCCCAAGGTGTTGGCAACTATCCACAAGAATGAGGTTCTGGCAGGAAGGCCGAAAAATGCAAGGGGATATCTGAGGAATTTTGAAACCCACCTTATCACTCCATACTCAGCCATTATCTTCTGCAGTATGGCCAGAGTGTAAATAAGGACTGTCATCTTCACCACCACTACGGAGGTTGAGCGGATCCATTCCTTGAAAAGGGTCATAAACTCCACATCTGAAGCGTAGCTGCCACCAGCCATTGCCTTCATTTCTCCAGGCATAAACTTATTCAATAAAAATGCCAAAGTAATGGCAGAGAGGGTCCTTACCACAACTATTCGTATGGCCGAGGTGCCGGTCTTCTTCTGCACGGCAGTTTCGGTTATCATGTTATGGGCACATAACACCATGGTACTTAAAATGGTAAGGGCCCTTACATCAAAATCGAACGATACTGCTACAGAGATTGCTGCATATACATTTACAAAATAGCCTGTAACAAATGGAAGTGCTGCCTCACCAGGCAGACCTATACTGTTGAACAGTGGTGCCAGAAATTGCGAGATTACTGGCAGTATGTTGAAATATTTGAGGAACATTATGGTGAATGATACACCTACTGTTATCTTAATTAGCCAGATACAAGTTTTTGTAGTTCCCGGCAATACACTTTTTATGCACCACAAAATTTTTTCCTTAGCCTGCATACCTCAATTTTTGGCGCAAATTTACACCTTAATTTGAATTGTGGAACACATTTTGATATATTTGCAGCCAATTATATAAAGTGAAACACAACAGATTAATAAGATTTACATGAAAAAACTCCTTACACTTTTATTTGTAGCTCTGGCAGCTATAACAGTACTCCAGTCTTGCAGTAAAGAAGACGAACAACCGGACAAAGTGGTGCTTGCATCTATAATCCCTTACTGGAATGAGGCGGGTTTTGCTTGCCAGCTTGATAACGGTGAAACCCTGTACCCTAGCCGCGTAAGAGGTTCATATAAGGTTAACCAGGATGTGGTACAAAGAGGTCTTATCTATTTTAAAGAGCTTTCTACCCCTATCCCGGGCTTCACATACAACGCAGATGTATTCAACATTGTAGAAATTACAACAAAAGAGATTGAGCAGCTTAAAGACAGCACCCAGATTGACAAAAATACAGACCCTCTACAGATTGACGGCATGAGTTTTGGCGGAGGATACCTCAACGTTGACTATACTGCCAAAGTAGACCCTTACGCAACTGACAAAGTGTTGACAATAAGCCTTCTGGACAACCGCATCAATGGCAAGCCAGAGTACGGAGACTACTACCCTCTTGAGCTGCAGTTCAAGCATACACCTAAAGTTGGCGCAAACAGGGGAACCAAAACTGCATTCACCGCTTGTTTCTACCTTGGCACAATGAGTCCAAAATACTTGAAATGCAAAGGCTACAAAATCTCTTACAAAGACCTTAACAGTACAGGAGACACTTTGGAAGTGAAATCAATCAACATAGACTTTACAGAGTAATCCGTACACAAACATAAAAAGTGCCCATTTGGACGTCGTCCCAATGGGCACTTTCTTATTGGCCGAAACCATCATCTCTCCTCCCAATGGAAAGGTTCAAACGATGCATTCTTGTCAACCCAACTGGCCTTTCGGTTGGCATATATTATAAACGGTATAACCACCATTATTATACACCCTAAAACCAATACTGAGTACCATATCACATTGCTTCCGGTTGCAATCTGTGCCGGAGGGATAAAACTGAGGACAAATGCAAGCAATGATCCGCAGAATCCCAGTCCGCTCACAATCCACATCATTCCGTTACCCTTGCGTCCAATCCTGTACGGGCGCTCGGCATCCTTCATATTATACCTCAACTTGATTGCTGCTGCAAACATCATCAGATACATGATAAGATATAGCAGTACAGTAAGCTGGCTGAGAATCTGGTAGAAGCTCTGCACAGAAGGCATAACCACAAACAACAGACTGAGCAATGTTACAATTCCGCCCTGCACCAACAGGATATTTCTCTGAACACCATTTGAATTGGCTTTCTGGAAGAACGGAGGAAGATAACCCGCCTTACCTACTGCAAAGATACCTTTTGATGGTCCGGAAACCCATGTAAGGACACTGGCCAGCACACCAAAAGCCAATGCAATGGCAATTACTGGAGAGAGCCAACTTGCCTTAAGGAATGCAAAATACTTGTCAAAACCTATGAGCAGACTCTGTGTAAGGCTTATATCCTTCTGAGGAATTATCACTCCCAATGCAAAAGTACCCAACACAAAAATAAGCACTGTAATGGCCGCACCTATAAAAATTGCTTTAGGGTAGTTCTTGGCAGGATTCTCCATATCTGTAACATGGATACCACTCATTTCCATTCCCGCATAGAAGAGGAATATTCCCGACGCCAAAACAAGGTTGTTCAGGTTGCTCAGGTCCGGGAAGAAGCTGCCATGAAAATCCATTTGCGGAGTACCTCCCATTACAAGATACACAATACCCAACACTACCAACAGCGCTGCAGGGATGATTGTACCTACAAGACCTCCAATCTTGGCAACTTTAGCAACCCATCCCATACCTTTCAATGAGATGAACGTAGCCAACCAGTATATAAACAACACTACTATAATTGAGTAAACCTTATTTGAAGCAAGCGACATGTCATATACCTGATCCATACCAATAAAGGCAATTGCAACTGCTCCAAATGTAAGAACTGTGGGGTACCAGATTGTACTTTCAATCCATTGTAGCCAGATAGAGAGGAATCCACATCTCTTGCCAAACGCCTCACCTACCCAGCGGAATACTCCACCCTGCTTATCCTTGAACATTGCAGCCAGCTCAGCTGCAACCAGCGAGGTGGGAATAAGGAACACTATTGCTGCAAACAGATAATAGAATGCAGAACTGAGGCCGTACTCTGCCTCTGCAGGCAAGCCTCTGAGGCTCACCACTGCGGTAACGTTCATGATTGCCAAGGTGAAAACTCCCAACTTGGCAATCTGTTTAGTGTTATTAGCCATATCAAAACCATCTTTTGTTTAAAAAGTGCCCCATAGGACGTTGTCCTAATGGGCAAGAACCTTTAATGAGTTATTGATTAATGTGTAAACACTTTCCCTTTCTGTCGTTCCTGATTCTCGTACGCAATACGGGAAGTGGTAGGGAATTTCAACTGCTCCAGCTCTGCAACGGCAGCCTTCATATCTGCCAGCATCATGTCTGCCATATCCCTTGTGAAGCCCTGTTTTACTACAACCCTCATTACCACTATATCTTCCAGAGATTTAGGCAATGTATATGCAGGGATCATCCAGCCGCTCTGTTTCAATTTGTCCTGCAAATCATACAAGGTCCATTTGGCACTCTTGTCATACTCCTCATCCAAATGCCAGATGAAAAGCGGGTTCACCACCTCTTTGGCATAGTTGTGGAACTGTGGGAATTTTGCTATCTCTCCCCAGATATATTTAGCAATCTCAAGACAATTGTGCTGGATTGCCTTATATCCCTCAAAGCCTAACCTTATATAATTATAGTATTGTCCCAGAATCTGCGCACCCGGACGTGAGAAGTTCAATCCCACCTGTGAAATTTCAGCTCCCAGATAATTGACTGAGAAATTCATATCGTCGGGAAGATACTCCCTGTCTTTCCAGATTACCCAGCCCAATCCTGGATATACCAGACCATATTTATGTCCTGAGGTACTGATTGAGAGCACCCATTTCAATCTGAAATCCCATTTCTTGTGCGGGTTGAGGAATGGAAGGATGAATCCTCCCGATGCCGCGTCTACATGGATGGGGATATTATACCCCGTTCTGCAGTTGTACTCATCCAGAGCATCGTTGAGCTCCTCCACATCATCGTTGAGGCCTGTCCATGTTACACCCTGAATTGGAACGATACAGATGGTATTCTCGTCGCAATACTGCAATGCAAGGTGCGGATCCAAAGTTATATGCTCTCTGGTAATAGGCACCTGACGCATCTCCACTTGCCAGAGTTGCGAGAATTTCTCCCACACAACCTGCATTCCGGAGCTGATTACGAAATTTGGCTTGTCATACGGCTTGCCCTGGGCAATTCTCCTTTTTTTCCATCTTAGCCATGCAGCAATGCCACCCAACATACACGCCTCACTTGAGCCAATGCCAACTGCACCGGTTTTCCATTTGCGTTTCTCTGGGGTATTCCACAAATTGGCAAGGATATTTATACATTTTCCGTTGATGACAGCAACCCTAGGATACTCTGTCTCATCTATGTAGTTGATATTGATGGCCTCATTCATGAGTTTTGTGGCATACTCATCCATATAGGTGGTAACAAATGTTGCCAGGTTGAGCATTGGATTGGTTTGAGGATAAGTCTCCTCCTTAACCATCTGATAAGCAATCTCTGCCGGGGTTGGATGTTGGGGAATAACATCCTCCGGTGAAGGGTTCAGAACTCTCTCTGAAGCAAACACTGATGTCTGCAAATTTTTTTCATCTTTCATAATCTTCTGTATCTTAATAAGTTTACAAAATATAACTGTGCAATAACAACAATCCGGAACCGATTTTGGTTGTAATGAAAAAAAATATTTTTAAAATTTTATAAAAATTATTTACGAAATATTTGCAAATAATAATTTTTCTAATTATCTTTGCATTGTAAACATAAACGGAAAGAAAAATGTTGTTGTTGAGAGAGAAAATAAAAGAAGCAGGATTGAAGGCCACACCTCAGAGACTTGCAATTTATGAATCAATGAGAAAACTTGGCCACGCATCAGTAGATATGGTTATAGAGGATTTGAAAGATTCATTCCCTTCGCTTACCGTGGCAACAATCTACAATGTCCTTGAGTCTTTTGTAAACACAGGGCTTCTTACAAGAAGATTCAGTTCAAACAATAAAATGTACTTTGATGTAAATGTATATGAGCACGCCCACTTCTACGACCAGGATGAGAACTCATACATGGATTTCCATGATCCTGAGCTTGTAAGACTTGTAATGGACTACCTCTCTACAAAAAAGATAGACAAATTTAACGTAAAGACTGTAGACATACAGCTTGTAGGAAGAAAAATAGACAATCAATAAAATAAACAAAAACAATAAAATATAGGAGATTAAAATTATGGCATCTATTAAAGGTACTCAGACTGAGAAAAATCTATTGACAGCTTTTGCTGGTGAGTCACAGGCAAGAACAAGATACACTTTCTTTGCAAGTGTTGCTAAAAAAGAGGGTTTTGAGCAGATTTCAGCTATTTTCATGGAGACTGCCGAGCAGGAGAAAGAGCACGCTAAGAGATTCTTCAAATTCTTGGAGGGCGGCGATCTTGAGATTACTGCTACATACCCTGCAGGTAAGATTGGTACAACTGCAGAGAACCTTTTGGCAGCAGCTATGGGCGAGAACGAGGAGTGGAGCGAGGCTTACCCTCATATGGCAGAGGTTGCACAGCAGGAGGGCTTCCCTACAATTGCTGTAGCATTCAGGGAGATTGCAAAAGTTGAGGCTATGCACGAGGAGAGATACCGCACACTTCTAGGAAGAGTTGAGGCTGGTCAGGTATTTGAGAGAGAGGAGTCAATTGAGTGGCAGTGCCGTAACTGCGGTTACGTTTACACTGGCAAAGCAGCTCCAAAAACTTGTCCTGCATGTCTTCACCCACAGGCATACTTTGAGCCTAAAAAATGGAATTTCTAACAATTGGTTTACTGTAAACTTAAAGAGGGCGTCCAACGGACAGCCCTCTTGTTTTTTATATAGTTTTTTCAGGTTTTATTCCCGACAGATATTAGCTGTAAAGGAATCTCTTGATACTCATCTTAGGGGTCTTCTCAAATGGAGAATCCATCTTCTCAACATCTGAGAGCTTGCTGTATGAAGGCATCTGAAGATTTACCTGAGCCATAAGCTCCTTTCTGTAAGCCTCAACATTGATTCCATCCTGCTCCATTTTCTCAATATCAAAGTATACAAGGCCTACAAGTGCAGCACCTCTTCCTACAACTACAGACTCTACCACATATGGCTGGTTGTTGATAACCGCCTCAACCTCCTCCGGGTAGATATTCTGGCCGTTAGGGGTCAGAATCATATTCTTGCTCCTGCCTTTGATGAACACATTGCCTTTCTTGTCCAACAGGCCAAGGTCACCGGTACGCATCCATCCGTCTTCTGTAAATGCAGCTGCAGTTGCCTCCTCATTTTTGTAATAACCGCTCATGATGTTCATTCCGCGGGCCTGAATCTCACCAACAGTCTTGTATGGGTTATCGGAATCAATCCTTATCTCTATTGTATCAATTGCCTTTCCACAAGATTTTGGAGCAAAGTCCCACCAGTCTTCGTACGCCATAAGTGGAGCCGCCTCTGTCATGCCGTATCCTACGGTAAACGGAAGCTTGAACTTCCTGAACCATTTCTCAACATCCGGGTTAAGTGCCGCACCTCCCAATACAATCTCACGCAAGTTGCCTCCAAAAGCAGTAAGGAGGGTCTTTCTTATCTTGCCAAAGATAAGTTTGTTGATACCTGGGATATGGGTAAGCGCCTTCATAACAGGCTTGCTGATTACAGGCTGTACCTTTCCTTTGAAAATCTTCTCCATTACAAGTGGAACAGTAATAAGAAGGTAAGGCTTGATCTCTGCCAAGGCTCCCAACAACATTGCAGGTGTAGGGGTCTTGCCAAGATAGTAGATTGCAGATCCTCCACACAAAGGATAGATAAGCTCAAACATAAGGCCGTACATATGGGCCATAGGGAGCATTGATACAATCTTGTCGCCCGGGTACGAAGGGAGTCTCTTCTGTCCAAAGAATACGTTTGCACTCACACACTCGTATCTTAGCATTACACCTTTTGGCTGGCTTGTTGTACCTGATGTGTAGTTGATGATTGCAAGGTCTTTAAGGTTGTCCTCCGGATAGCATACATCATCTTTACTGTAACCTGCAGGGTACTTCTCTGCAAATGCAGCATCCAAACCTTCGAAGGTCTCCTTCAATTGTGCATCAACTGCATACAAAAGGGAGAAGTCTGTGGTTGAAATTACTGCTTTTACCATAGGCATCCTTGAAATGTCAAGTTTCGCCCAAAGGTCGTTATCTGTAAAAAGGAGTACACTCTCCGAATGATCTACAAGTGAGTTTACATTGTCGGGATGAAAATCTGCAAGGATTGGAACCATTACTGCCCCATAGGTGTTTCCTGCAAGGAATGACATACCCCAACGTGCAGTATTTTTGGCACATATGGCTACTTTGTCACCTTTTTTTATTCTGGCATTCTCCATAAACAGATGCAGTCTGGCCATCTGTGTTGCCACTGCTCCAAAGGTAAATGTATCACCTTTATAGTTGCCAAGAGCAGGTAGCTCCCAGTTGTTCTTTACAGATTCTTCTAATCTCTTAAGATAATGTTTCATTGTCATTCGTCTAAATAAGGGCGCAAATGTAGTTATAAATTTCTGATTTTTGTATCTTTGCATTCTAACTTTTTTCAGATGAGAAGTATCAGGGGACTTATAATGGCCATTCTGTCATCAGCCACATTTGGGCTGATACCGCTTTTTTCCATTCCGCTAATGGAGAACAGCAATGTTGCACTGCAGCTTAATCTGGATAACGTATGCTTTTACCGTTTCCTTTTTTCAGCTCTGCTGATGGGTATTATAGTATTTGCAAGTTTTGCCCGCAGAAGTAAAGGAAACTTCAACTTCCGCCAAGTTGCAATTGAGGCATTTGCCCTTACACCCAAACAACTGGGGCTCATGCTGCTCATCTCTGTGTTTTATGCCTCCACCAGTATTTTCCTTACAGCATCATATACCATCGGTCAGATTCCAAGTGGCATTGCCACTACAATGCACTTCCTGTATCCGGTGTTTGTAACAGCTATGATGATTCTCTTCTTTGGAGAAAAGTTCACAACACTTAAAGCTCTCTCCGTTGCATTGGCATTTGGGGGTGTGTTTTTCCTTAGTGGAGCTTCATTCAGCGGGGGGATTTCCCTCAACCCTCTGGGGTTGCTGTTTGTACTTGTTACAATATTCACATACGGTTCATATATAATTGGCGTGAATAACCTCAAGCCTATTGCTTCAATGAACGGCATGAAGCTCACTTTCTATGTGCTGGCCTTTTCGTGCCTTCTGTTCTGCGGCAACATTGTGGTAAAGGGGGGAAGCTTCCAGCCGCTTGTAACATTCCACCAATGGTGGAATATCCTTGCACTGGCATTCATACCTACCCTGATTTCAGACCTCACACTGGTTTATGCAATCCAGATTATTGGCTCTACAACTACTGCCATATTGGGATGTATGGAACCGCTCACTGCTGTACTGGTGGGAATTTCTGTGTTTGGCGAGAAGCTGAACCTTAACCAGGGAATTGGAATGGTACTTGTTTTCATTGCAGTTTATCTGGTTATCCTAACCCAAAAGGAAAAACAGCAATAACATCCTATGGGTGTTATTGTACCGCATAGCCATTGCCTAACTTTGTAAGGGTTGTAGCGGTATTGTATAATCATGAGAGGGATCAAGGTTGGAAATATGCTGGTGTTCCGCGGTTCTGCGGTATGCATAATAAATGAAATCATAAAAGTAGGCGAAGAGGTAATTATTGCAGGTACAGACTGCAATAATATTGGGCATAAGGGTACAATTGAAGATTGGGAACCCATCTTTCTGCATAAAGATAAACTCCTGCTCTTTGAGGAGAAAATATTCAACAATATAATCTCCAGCCGGGAGGGTTAGTGGAAGATATTTGCTATCTTTGCCAAGATGCAAAAGTACTCCAAGGCATATTATATTCTGGCAATTTCCTTCATTGCACTCTTCTTTGGCAATCTTGTTTACGGATCGGTAAACATCCCTGCCGGAGAAGTTGTGAACATTCTGTCTGGAGGTGAAAGCACAAAGGCTTCGTGGAGCATGATAATCCTCAATTCCAGGCTGCCGCAATGCATTACAGCTTTGCTGTCGGGAGCATCATTGGCCATTAGCGGCCTCCTTCTGCAGACACTTTTCAGGAATCCCCTTGCAGGTCCATCAATTCTGGGTATCAGCGACGGTGCCAACCTTGGTGTGGCAGCGGTGATGCTCTGCACCGGAGGGGTGATTGGAGGAATGGGCACCAGCGCATACATTTCTATTGTATTGGCAGCCCTTGCAGGCTCTATATTGGTACTGGCCATAATCATATGGTTTTCGCAAAAGGTAAAGAGCAATGTCATGCTCCTCATTATAGGAATAATGATAGGCTACCTGGCCTCCTCTCTCATCTCTATCCTCAATTACCATGCTTCTGCAGATAAGGTTCAGCAGTTTGTAATGTGGGGTATGGGAGATTTTTCGGGTGTTTCTGTAGAGAAGCTTCCTTATTTTGCATCCTTTACAGTTGCAGGACTCATCTATTCGCTGCTGCTTATAAAACCGCTCAATGCCCTGCTGCTTGGCGAGATGTATGCTGCCAACCTTGGTGTGAAGGTAAAGAGCGCAAGAATCTCCATTCTGCTATGTACAGGAATCCTTACTGCAACAATTACAGCATTCTGCGGACCGGTATCCTTTATAGGACTTGCCGTACCGCATGTTGCAAGGATGCTCCTTGGAACATCCAACCACAAGCATCTTGTTCCGGTTACAATTCTTAGCGGATCATGCATAGCAATGCTGTGCAACATGCTTACTGTAATCCCTGGAAGCAACAACATGCTCCCTCTGAATGCTGTAACCCCAATGATTGGAGCTCCCATTATCATATATGTAATTGTAAACCGGAAAAACCTGCAATACTTTAACTAAACGGTACCATGAGAGAGAAAGTTCCAGCAGTTCAGGCCAGAGAGCTCACAATAGGATATCTGCAATCAAAACAGAAGAAAGTTGTACAGAGCAATATAAACCTTACACTTCACAGCGGTGAGGTGACATGCCTTCTGGGACTTAACGGTGCCGGAAAGTCTACTCTTATCAGAACTTTATGCGATTTCCAGCCCCCTCTTGGAGGTGATGTTCTGCTGCGCGGGAAACCCCTTTCAAAATACTCTCAGGGAGAATTTGCAAGAGAAGTTGGTGTAGTGCTTACCGAGCGCACAAACGCAGGAGGTATTACCGTCCATGAACTGGTTGGGCTTGGACGCCACCCTTTTACAGGCTTTTTTGGCACACTTAAAGAAAAGGACAATGCCATCATTACAGAATCGCTGAAAGCTGTAGGGATGCTCCACAAAAGTGCAAACTATGTCTCGGAGCTCTCAGATGGCGAGAGGCAGAAAGTTATGATAGCCAAAGTACTGGCTCAGGAGTGCCCTATTATTGTATTGGATGAGCCAACAGCATTCCTTGATGTAACATCCCGTATTGAGACCATGGTGCTGCTCCGCAAACTTGCAAAAGAGCAGGAGAAGGCCATCATCCTCTCCACACACGACATAGACTCTGCCATCTCAATGGCCGACAATCTGTGGCTCCTTTCAAAAGGGAAACAGGTAAAATGCGGAGCTCCGGAAGACCTCATTATGGATGGTACAATAGGTGAATTCTTCAGCAAAGAAAACATATCATTTGACAAAGGAACCGGCAAGCTCAATGCCATACGCCCCAACATCTTCCCGATAGGTGTACTTGGAGATTTCAATACATCATACTGGGTTGGCAATGCCCTTGTAAGAAACGGTTTTACCCCATCACAAATGCAGGAAAACGGATACAATATCATTTGCAAATCCCCTTCAGATATTGAACTTCACCTTCCATGCGGCACAATAAAAAAGGCCACCAATGTGGCCTCCCTATGTGATATGCTCTGCAGGATTACTCTCCCATAGCTTCATAACATACAAAGGTATAATCCGGAAGAAGATGCGGATGGAACATCTTGACATAATCTGCCAGGATTATGTCGGGATGAATGGCTATATACTCGTAGTACGGGGTTGTAATGGTGTTGCAGACAAACATTTTCCTGTTCTTGAAAGGTGCAAAGCTTGCATACAGAGGATTCTCCTGCTGAAGGCTGTTATAAGTCATTTTCTTCTCTGCTGCATACTTGAGAATCCATATGTCCGAGTCTCCTCCCCTGTCATAAACGGTTTCAAATGATACTGTAGCACTGCCGGTATCAGCATTATCCGAGAAAATATAGTCTGCACCGGCATCTTTGTACATTGTTGCCATATAACTTGCCCCGCCAACTATATACCATGACGATCCGTATTTCCTTTCACTCATCAATCTTGGCTTTTTCTGCTCACCTTGAGCCAGTTCCTTAAGTGAATTGTAACGGTTCATGGTTGCATTGAACATGGAATCAGCAACATCCCTTTTTCCCTGCAGCAAGCCATATACCTTCAGCCACTCAACCCTTCCCAAAGGGTGCTGTTCCATATAGTCTGCAGATTCAAAGATGGGAATTCCAAGTTTCTCCGCCTGCCCGTAACCTGAGTTTTCATATGGAGATGCTATTATAAACTCCCCACCAAGATCCATTATTGTCTCCACATTTGGAGAAAAGGCACTTCCACAATCTGCAATCTTACCCTCTTTTACCATTGCAATGGCCTTCTCTGAGGTAAGATACTCCGTCTCACAAATACCCTTCACTACATCAAGCGCACCCATCTTCTCCCAGATGGAAGCATGAAGTGTAGTATACATTATTATGTTGTTTAAAGGTGTACGGATAACTGTTCCTTCCGGGAGGTTGCCTGGCAGAGGATTCTCTTTTTCTACCAGAATATACCTCTGGAGAATCTTTGTGGTATCCCATGGATTTATAATCTCCACTGTGGTAAAATCTTTATAGTAAGAGATCTCATATCCTTGCGCATAGAGATTTTCTTCTACTGTACACTCTCCAAAATCACCTTTACCGCCTATACCTTTGCATGCCACTGATGCAGAGAGCAGCACTCCACACAGCAGCAGATTGAAAAGCCTCTTCATTATTTGCTCACAAAACAGATTTTATAAGGATTCAATGCTCCTGTATCAAATTTATGCAAAATCTTGCCTTCCTGTGAAAGGATGAATACATCACCATTGCTGATATAGTCTGAAGTTCCTATGAAGACATACTTGCTTACCGGATCCCAGGCAATACAATAACCGTCGGGAACCTCCTCAGATGAAACAAACTCACCCTCAACCCTCTCTTTATCAGTATTGTACTTATAATATCTTTCCTGCTCAATCCAGTTCTCGTCATATGTTACACTCAAAATATAGATGATACCTTCATCTGCTACAGCCAGACTTGTAGGTTCAACACCCTCTATTGTTGTAACTTCATCTGTTCTAAGGTTAATTTTCTGCAATACAGCAGGAATAGCCCCGTAATCTCCCTTACATACAAGATACATGGTCTCATCAGATATTTTATGGAATGTCTGCGGATTATAACCAACCTCTATCTCTTTCATTATCTGAAGAGAGCTCTTGTCAAGCACCTGCACTTTATTTGCAAAATACGGATAGTTGTTGGCATCTGTAATTGCCACATAAAGTTTGTTTCCAACACTCGCCAGACCCTCCGGATAAGGGCCAACCTGTGCTTTCTTCACATCAAATGACAGTGTGTCAATTACACCTACATATCCTTCCCTGTAACTTACATAAACTTTGCCTCCATCTGCCATCAACTGTCTTGGAGCCAGTTTTGAGGTTTCTCCAGACAGCTCTATCTCCTTAACAATCTTACCGTTGAAATCAGTTACAAACACCACTGCAGAACCGGTTACTGCAATGTACATCTTTGAGCCATATATTATGATGTCATTGGCAGAATCACCCAAACCTTTTCCGTTTGTTTTTGAAAAAACATTAGCGGAAACCGCACTTGTAAGCATATTGAAGTATGTAAGCTCCGAGTTGTTTGAATCCATCATACCGCTGTTGAGCACATATGCACCATATGATGACGGACCTTGCGGAATATCATCATCATCTCCGTCATCCATTTTGAAATCGGAACAAGAGACCAATAAAGGGACAGCAACAAATGCTGCCAATAAAGAAAATACAATCTTTTTCATATCTATAAATCTATTTTAATAATCAAACTTTAATGTAAACCTGTAAGATCTGCCGGGCATTGGATAATACTGGATTACCTCATACTGCACATCTGTAAAGTTCCTGCACTCCAACTGCAACTGGATTTTACCATTTCCTGCAGTGAAACTTTTTCCAAAAGAAACAGAATGCTCCATATATGCCTCCATCATATTCTGCTTCACATTCTGAGGCAATGAAAACCTCTCTCCCACACCTTGGGCCAAATATCCCAATGTTCCCCATGGGGCAAGCAGCGAAATCTGAAGATTTCCTGAGTGCTTAGGGGTATACGGAATCTGATGCCTGTAGCTTTTGCTGTCTGGATCTGTAACATCAATTGCTTTTTGCCAAGACCAGTTTCCATGCAGCTGCAATCTGTAATCCATGCCAATCCATACAGATGTTCCAAGATTTATATCTGTACCTGTAATGTCAACCTCTCCCATATTCAGCATTCTCCAAACAAACAGAGTAGGAAGACCCACAATTTTGTCCTTCACTTTATTATGGAAGAAATCTGCCTGAAGGGATACTTCGTCAACCACCTTGTCAAACCCTTTTCTCCATGTGAGTCCCAAATTTGTCTGACGTGCTATCTCGGGATCAAGGGCAGCATTGCCTACACGGTCATAATACAGGTCGTTGAATGTAGGATTCCTGAAAATGTCCTGATAAGAAGCTCTTATGCGCAAATTCTCTTTTGCAAAAGGCTTGTATGATACACTAACCGCTGGAGAAAACCTGCTCCTGTCGGCTGCAGCTGTACCGGAGCGGACATGATCCGAGATATAAGTATGAAGCACACTTGCGGTTGCATTTATCCTGCCATCGTTATATTTGGCAGCCAAAACTGTAAGAGATGTATTCCTGCGGGGATAAATGCAGTTTTCATATGATGCATCAAGGGAATTGCGGAAAAAGTCTTGGGATATTACAGTTTCAAAATTTTTACCCGGCTGATACTTTGCAGAAAGCGAGCCGTAATACTCTTTCTGGGTAAAATAGTCTGTACGTACACCCCCCTGGAACTGTTCTCCCACATCTGAATATTTGTTCCATGAGTAATTGTACTTGAGCTGTCCCTGCAAATCCCATTTTCCCAGTCTCTTGCGGTAATGTCCCTGCACAAAGCCGGCCTCATCCCACAAACGCTCCCTGGAATCTGTATTGTAATATATCACAGAACCAGGCAAACCTCTTTGGGAGCTCATCCAGTTACCTTTAAATACAAGCTTGCCGCCTTTTGCCAAATTACCATAAACATTGGCTTCCACCCTCTTGGTGTCTACATCTGAATTTGACCTTTTAAGCTCAGTTACGGTATTGCTGTTTATCAAAGTAAAAGGGTACTCTCCATCTGAAACAAGCCAGTCTGCATTTACAGCAAAGCTCCATTTTCCATTTATCTTCCGGTTATAATACAATGCCGGATTATATGTTGAAAAGGAAGATACCCTCATGGCGCCCCCAACATTACAGGATTTTCCCTCCTCAAACACAGGTTCAGAAGTCTTTACACTCAAAACTCCTGCCGAGGCAAACATCCTGGCACTCTGGAATATATCCTCAGCCTGCCCAATGGAGAGGGTTACCATCTCCACATTATCCAAATTGAAACGTCCTATATCAATCTGTCCGCTCTGCGCGTTGGATATTGTAACCCCATCATAACTTATAGCCGTATGCTGGGTACCCATACTCCTCACAGAAACAGTCTTAACTCCCCCTATTCCACCATAATCCTTAATCTGCACACCGGAGAAAGTCTTCACTGCCTCATGCAACTCCTTTATTCCAAGCTTTGAGAAATCGTCCTTCTCCATTACCTGCAACGGGGCACTCTGCAAAGTTGCAGAAGGTTTTGCAGCGGCTGTAACTACAGCACTCTTGAGGGTATCCTGCATCTGACCTTCAGATTCATGAACAACAATATTCTGCCCCCAGGCATCAATACATGACACCAGCAACAAATACATAAGGATACTCCAACGGTACCTGCCAAAATAAAAATCCAATTGCATTAAAATACGGTTCTACGAAAATCTTTACCCGAGATTCTCAAGTTAAAGAATTGCGGCAGGTCTTCTGACTTATTCCTCCAACGGCGCCTTCCCATCATCATTGACAGTGGCCAAGATAACCATTGGAACATCCGGAAAATACAGCTACGGGTACAGTTCCTGACTCTCACAGGATTCCCTATTATCAGCCATGCATGAAAAGCACAGCTACACCTCAACTCAAAAGCAAAGGTACCAATAAATATATTTATTGCAAAGAAAACTTACCTGTATCTTGGCAGACCCTCGTATGAGGCTTTCTTTAAATACACAGGTTCATCGCTGAGCAGGCGGTAAAGCTGCGGAGACTCAAGGATCTCGCGGGCATCCATCTCCTTTCCGTCAACCTTTACAGTACGGTAAATCATACGTATGCCATGGCTGTAGTCTACATAAAAATTACCGTGTTTAATAAACAGCGGCTGCTGGGCTTTTCCATCGGGATGATGCCATCCATAGATTGCCTCATAACTCTCCCATCCTGGTTGGGTCAGAATCTTGCATGTGAGTACCACATCTTTCTTCAATCCCGATATAAATTGTCCAAACCGGTATCCCTTGGCCTTATAGAGGGCCTGAATTGCATTGTGGCTATCCTGGAATACTATTGGCTGGCAGTTCCTGTTCCCCAGCGGTCTGAAAGGAAAGATATCGAGATGTCCCTCAGCCACCTCCGCAATGCGGTCTACAATATATGTTGTAGGGAGGATGCAGTGCAAGGAATCTGCAATCCTCTGGGCTGCAAGGGGTCCCATAGGCATCCTCACAAAAGATTCATCTGTTCCTACAGTAAGATAATCCGGCAACACCCACATCTCAATGGTATGAGGTTTTTGCAGAATCTCCACAGAATCCACAACAGCAGTACGGAATACAATCTTTCTGAATTGCCTCATTGGAGACGGCACATTTCCCTCAAGGATTGTCTGTACAATATAATCCTCCCTCTTCCAGAACTCCATATTGTCTGCATTAAGCATAAAATTCCACGCTGTAACAGACGCTTCAGGCTTGCCCTGAAAATAAGGGACATCCATCTTCTCCTTCTTCAATCTTGAATTTTTTCCATATACCACATCACCAGCATACAGCGGCACAACTGCAAGCGCCATCAACAATGCCACAAGGGCACACTTCATACAATCCTTCATCTTAAAACATTTTATAGATGCACCAAGTTAACATTTTTACCCAAAATTTCCTAAATTGCGTAATAATTTAATCCCGACAATATGTACAGAAGATTTTTCAAGGCCATTGCCACATCATTCATGGCCGTTGCAGCATTTGCAATTGTGGGCTGCGGACCAAAGAACGACCCTTATAAAGAGGAGTTGCAAAAGATTATTGTAAAGGCAGAGGTTCCACTTATCCAGCTGGAGAGCAACTTTAACGGAAAGAAACTCTCTTACCAGATTGAGAACCCTAACTTCTACGATTCAGTTAAGATTGCAGCCGGAGAGGCTACACCAAAGCCAGCTGTATTCCAGGCCGCTTCATTGAGCAAAGTTGTGTTTGCATACATTGTAATGAAGATGTATGACAGAGGTGAGATTGACTTGGACACCCCTATCTGCAACTATACCGACATTGACCGCTTTGTAGATAAGGAATCAGCAGCAAAACTTACTCCACGCATGGTTCTGAACCACCGTACAGGACTTCCTAACTGGAGCACAGGCCCTTCAAGCCAGGAGTGGCCAACCTCACCTATCACATTCAAATACGCAGTTGACTCATGCTATGGATATTCTGGAGAGGGATTTGCCTTCCTGCAGAGAGCTGTAGAGAAAATCCGTGGCAAAAAAATTGACGAGATTGCAAAAGAAGAGGTATTCACACCGCTTGGCATGCAGTATACATCATACGAATGGCAGGATATGTATGACACCCTTGCAGTAGACGGCTACAACAAAGCAGGTGAGAACCGTGGCAAAGGAAGACACCCAAGGGCAAATGTAGGCTACACTCTAAGAACATGTGCTGGAGATTATGCAAAATTCCTTCAGGAGCTTCTAAACGGCAACACCCTTTCCCCACAGGCAAAAGAGGTATTCTTCACCCCTTGCAAAGAGAAAGCCATCCGATACGCAAATAATCACCGCGAGTGCGACAACTCAATTGCATGGGCAATGGGTATTGGCACCGAGGACAACCCTGAGTTTGGCAAGGTGCTGTGGCATTGGGGCGATAACGGATCATTCAAGGCACTGTTCCTTGTAATCCCTTCTGCCAACGGTTATCTTACCTACTTCACCAACAGCAACCACGGCCACGATATCATCAATGATGTTACCGCCCTTATCATTGGCAACAAGGAGCCGTTTGCAGTGAACGACTGGATTAACCTGGATTAATACACACACATCAACAACAATACAAGAAGTGCCCATTGGGACGTTGTCCAAATGGGCACTTTTTGATTCATTTTGCTACAAGCCTCTTACAGCTTCCTTATCTTTATCTTCCTTCCAGGATAAATCTTTGAGTTCTTGGTAAGGCCATTGAGCTTGAGGATATCATTCAGGCTCACGCCGCTGAACTTGTATGCTATTCCAAGAAGTGTATCACCTTTCTTTATTGTGTACCACTCATAACCGCCGCTCTTGGTTGTTGCCGCAGATGATTTTGAAGCACCGCCTGAGCTTGAAACAGATTTTGAAGAACCTGAAGATGGAGCTGGGCCTGCACCGTTCCTGTATACAGTAATCCTTTGTCCAATCTTAAGCACAGATTTGGATGTAAGTCCATTCCATTTCATAAGGTTCCTTGTGCTTACCCTGTACTTCATTGCAATATGGCCCAATGTTTCACCCTTCTTTACCCTGTGTATTATAGGTGCCGCGGCAGATGCACTGGTACCCTCCTTTATCTGTTTTGAGGTTATAGAGTTAAAATAAATTGAGTCTTTGTATTTGTAAATTTCCTGCTCTTTCTCAACAAACGGGATTGTATAGGTATATGGCAACTGAAGGATACACTCTCCACCTGTACCAGGAATAATGTTCTCAACATATTGAGGGTTATAGTTCTTCAGTTCATCTACAGGGATTCCAATTACTGCAGAAATCTGCTCAAAATGGACATTCCTGTTAATCTTGAATGTGTCTACATGTGCAGGAAGGTTGAACTGTACCGGTTTCAGGTTGTGCTCCTTATAGTATTCAAGCATATATAGCGCTGCAATGAATGAAGGGACATATCCTCTGGTCTCCCTTGGAAGATATGGGTAAATTTTCCAGAAATCCCTGCTGCCAGCCCTGCGGATAGCCTTGTTGACATTACCTACGCCACAGTTGTAAGAAGATATTGCAAGGAACCAGTCTCCATAGATAGTGTACGAGTCTCTAAGATATTTTGCAGCTGCATGTGTAGATGCCAAAGGGTCCAATCTCTCGTCTACATATGAGTTTATCTTAAGGTTGTACTGCAAAGCTGTCCTGTACATGAACTGCCACATACCCCTTGCCCTTACCCTTGAGGTTGCCGTAGGATTAAGTGCCGACTCAATGATTGCCATGGCCTTGAGCTCTTTAGGAAGGCCATAATAGTCAAAAACCTCCTCAAACATAGGGAGATAATACGAGCTCAAACCAAGAATCTGACCTGCCTTTGAAGGCATTTTCTCAGTATAATAGATAATGTGGTTCTTTACAATATTGTTATAAGAAAGTGGGATGAAAGAGTTTATCTTGTTAAGTCTCTCAATATAAACCTCGTCGGGAATATTGGAGGTAAGCACTACGCTGTCCAAGTCTCTCTCGTTCAGAGTAAGTCTCTTCTGGATATACCACATGGAGAGAAGACTGTCGGGATTACATCCTGGCTGTACATCTGCAAACTCCTCACTGTCAATATAGTTTATTGGATTTGGCGTATTCAGTTCCTCTTCAAACTGGGTTGTGTCCGAAAGCTCCAGTGCTCCACCCTCAATGATTGCCTTAAGGGAATCTATTGTCTTCTGAAGCTCAATCCTCTCTTTAAGAAGTTGTTTCTTGCTGAGTTTCTGTGCATTCATTACTGTTGGAACAGCAATGACAAATAAAAATACAAGCAGTGTTCTAATATAGGACATTGGTGTAAAAGTTTATTTTATGGTGTTAAAATTTAATGTTCATCTGGAGTCCGAAAGACTGTGGCTGCCAGTTATATGCATAGTTCTTCCACTCTCCGGCAACAGGGTTTATAAGTGCCGGCTCCACATTGAGTGTAAGATCATCACTGATATCAAATGTATTGAAGTGTGCAAACACATTGGCATCCACTATATTGAGGGCATATACCAAAACCGTTGCTATGATTGAGTAATCTCTCATGCGGCGGTGCTGGTCTCTATACCAGGTTATATTGTCGGCGGTAAGGTTGCCGGTATAAGTACCCTCATTGAGAGCTACATACATCTTCTTGTAACGGTTGTACTGCTGCTGGTTGAAATTGAGTGCATATGCACATATTCCAAGTCCTGTATAGAATACCGGTATCTTCCAGTAATCTCCGTTATATGCCTGTCCTAGACCAGGTACAACAGCCGAGAGCATTGCTGCCCTGCCAGGATGTGGCTTTATGTTGCTCTTATAGGAGATTACTCCATCCAATACGCTTCCCCAATAGCCCGCAATGGCTCCTGCAATAAAATACCCTCTGGTGTCTTTATTGTCTGTAGCAATTGCTCCGCCAATGCAGCCTCCAATGGCTCCATATACAACAGGAAGCTTCCAGTACTGCCTGTTGTATATCTGCGCAGTACCGGGAAGAATCATGGATCCTATGGCCATCTGGTTTACCTTCATTGAATCCTTGTGGGCCAAAGATCTGAAATACCTTTTAACCGTAAATGAAGGTTTTTTGGACATAATCACTTCATCATCCTCTGAAACATTTGTGGTGCTCTCCACATTTGCTCCCGGAGGAGCTGTACTTATAAATCCATTGTTGAACTGCCCGTAACAGCGGTTTCCCGCTGCCAGACACCCAATAAGGACAAGAACTATAGCAATAAATCTCTGCACTCCCTTAACTGTTATATATTTGAGTTTTCCAGCACTTTAAGGAACTCCTCCACCTCAGCATCACTGTTGAAACGGATGATAATCTCTCCGGCACCCTTGTTGTCCCTCTTGGCCGTAATGTTATTGTTGAAATATTTCCCGACAATTTCTATAACTCTGAAATGGCTGTCGGGAAGCTCAATCACAGGAGCATCCTCCTTCACTTTTTTCTCCTTTTTCTGCCCCAGTTTCTGTATTTTCTGCTCAATCTGCCTCACCGACAGATCCTGCTCAATTATCTGGTTTGCCAGCTTCAGCTGCTCTTTCTCCCCCTCAAGAGCCAGAAGGGCCTTTGCATGTCCCATCGTTATCTTCTTTGCCCTGATGGCAAACTGTATCTGGGCAGGAAGCTTGAGCAGACGCAGGTAGTTGGTTACAGTCGCACGCTTCTTTCCAACTCTCTCTGCCATTGCCTCCTGGGTAAGGTTGCACTCCTCAATGAGTCTCTGGAAGCTCAGTGCCACCTCTATGGAATCAAGGTCTTCCCTCTGGATGTTCTCCACAATTGCCATCTCCAGCATTCCCTGGTCATCAGTTTTGCGGATATAGGCAGGGACCCTCTCAAGACCTGCCAGCTGGCTTGCCCTAAAACGGCGCTCTCCACTGATAATCTGGTATCTGCCATCGGCCATCGGCCTTAGGGTAATAGGCTGGATAAGGCCAAGCAGCTTTATTGATGCCGCCAGCTCCTCCAACGCCTCCTGGTTGAACTCTGTACGTGGCTGGTACGGATTGGGCTCTATCTTGCCAATCTCTATCTCCGACGTTGACACCAAAGGATGCTGGGGCTCAACACTTGGTTTACCCGCCCCCCTCTGGATGGAATTCACATCGGAAATAAGGGCTCCCAATCCTCTTCCAAGACCTGTCTGTATCTTTGCCATATCTTACTGCTCCTGCTGTTGTTTTGAAATGAACTCTTTTGCAAGGTTAAGGTAATCATTTGAACCTCTCGACAAGACATCATACAGAATAACCGGCTTGCCATGGCTCGGAGCCTCGCTCAAGCGTACGTTCCTGTTGATCATTGTCTGGAACACCATACTGCCAAAATGATGCCTTACCTCCTCAACTATCTGGTTTGCATATCTTAGGCGGCCGTCAAACATTGTAAGGAGAAAACCCTCAATTGCAAGATCCGGATTGAGCCTGTTCTGAACAAGCTTGATGGTATTGAGCAGCTTGCCCAACCCCTCAAGAGCAAAGAACTCGCACTGCACCGGAATTATTACAGAGTCGGCCGCTGTAAGCGAATTGATTGTAATGAGTCCCAATGAAGGGGAACAGTCTATGATTATGTATTCAAACTGCTCCTGCAACGCCTCAATGTTCTTTTTGAGGACACTCTCCCTCTCATCTATATTGAGCATCTCAATCTCCGCTCCCACAAGGTTAATGTGGGAAGGGACAATCTTGAGATTCTTTATCTCTGTCTGGAGAATAATGTCATTGATGCTTTTCTCCCCAATAAGCACCTCATATAGGGTGCTCTTGGAATTGGAGTCCGGATCAAAATTCAGACCTGAGGTTGTATTAGCCTGAGGGTCAGCATCAATAACAAGGGTGTTCTTCTCCAGAACAGCCAATGATGCCGCCAAGTTTATGGCCGTGGTTGTCTTGCCCACTCCTCCTTTCTGATTTGCAATAGCTATAACTTTTCCCATATAAAAATCTATAACACGCAAAAGTACGAAATCTTTTTTAAGAGTGCAGAATTTATTACATTTGCGGAGTATAAAGTTTTCAACAATATGGTAATAACAGATGCGTGGATGGTAATTGTCAACCCCAAGGCCGGCAGCGGCAGGGGGTTGAAAGACTGGCCTATAATATCAAACCAGATGTACAGCCATGGGCTGCATTTCACATGCCTGTTCACAGAGCACAAGTACCACGCAATGGAGCTTACCGTAAAAGCCATAAATGACGGCTACAGGAACATAGTTGCAGTAGGCGGTGACGGCACAATCCACGAGGTGGTGAACGGCATCTTCATCCAGAAGAAAGTACCCACAACAGCCATCTCCCTTGCAGTGATTCCCGCCGGTACAGGCAACGACTGGATAAGGATGTACGGCATCTCCAAAACCTACTCCGAGGCTGTAAAGTCACTTGTTGAAAAGCGCACCGTACTGCAGGATGTTGCAAAAGTTACCTACTACGAAACCCGCGTGCAGCACACCAGATATATGGCCAACGTAGCCGGACTTGGCTATGATGCCGTTGTGAATATGAAATACAACCTGCTCAAAGACGAGGGAAAATACGGCAAATGGCTCTACCTCAGAAGCGCTCTTTACACCTTTGCCCGCTTTTCTCCAGTACACTTCAACATTAAGGTAGACGGACATGAGTTTTATGACGGAATGATCTTTTCCGGGGCAGTAGGTATTGGAAAGTACAACGGTGGAGGTATGCAGCAGACCCCTTTTGCTGCCGTTGATGACGAGCTGATGGACCTGACCGTAATTAAAAAGATGTCAAAGTTCCGCATTGCACGCAACTTTGGAGTCCTCTACTCCGGCAACCTTTACTCCATTCCAAAAGTAATGCACACCCAGTGCAAAAAGATTGAAATTGAAAGTTTTCCCGAGAGCCGTATTGAGATAGACGGCGAGGCGGTAGGCACCTCACCATTCTCATTTGAACTTGTCCCTCACGCCATCAAGGTTGTTGTTGGTGTGAACTACATTCTTTAGACTGTCGGGAAGAAAACTTATAGCGGATCCACATCCAAAATAATGGAGTGGCTACCCTTGATTTTTGATATGCAATCCTTGAGCAGCTCCTTGTTCCTGATAAGGCGGCCGTTGCGGGCAAATTTTATATAGAAGCATTTTATCCACTCTCCCCTAATCTTATCCATTTGTGGGGTAAACGGACCTGTAAGTTCCTTATACTCAAGCTCTGGAGAACCTTCAACGCTTCTCTTTACAGCCTGGCACATTTCATCCAGTTTTGCCTGATCTGAATGCTTGACTATAATTTTCACCATCCTCACATACGGGGCAAAACCATACTGCTGCCTCTCCCCCAGAAGATGTCCTGTAAGAGGCGAAAGCTGCGCCTGCCCAGTTTCTGCGCCCTGAGCCAGATTCACCAGCACCGGGTGCTCCTTCTGGCTTGTCTGAATGATTATCTTGCCGCGTTCTCCCCTTCTTCCAGTACGCCCCATCAGCTGGCTCAAAAGCTGCACAGCCTTTTCATCGGCCCTAAAATCCTGAATCCCCAGGATAGTATCTGCCTGCAACACAGCCACAAGCTTGAGCTTCTCAAAATCAAAACCTTTACTAATCATCTGGGTTCCCACAAGAATATCAATATTACCAGCGGCAAAATCCTTTATTACCTGCTCTTCCTCTCTCTTGCTTTTGGCAATATCTGCATCAAAACGGGCTATCCGCGCCTGCGGAAGCAGTGCCGCCAATTCCTCTTCAAGCTTCTCAGTTCCAGCACCCCTATATTTGAAAGATGCAGTACCACAGTGCTTGCACACCCCGGTAAAAGAGGCCATATACTCACAATAATGGCACCTTAACGTATTATTATACTTGTGATAACTCAAATGGACATTACAATGCGGACATTTGGGTATTGTAGCGCACTCCTCACACTCCACAATTGGAGAATATGAACGCCTGTTCCTGAACACCAGAACCTGATACCCCTGCCCAACTGTACGTTTTATCTCATTGATCAGCTTCTGAGAGAAATTTCCCACCATCTGCCTGGTTTTGTAGGCATACACCGTATCCACAATCTCCACCTGCGGTTCCTCCCCGCCATAAAACTTCTCCTTCAGCTCCACCAGAAAAAACCTCCCTGCCAAGCAATTATACTCGCTTTCAAACGACGGTGTAGCCGACCCAAGCAACACATTGCACCCATGAATCTGCGCAAGCATTATTGCCGTATCCTTGGCCTGATACCTTGGCGCAGGCTCTGTCTGCTTATAACTCGAATCATGCTCCTCATCCACAATCACCAGCCCCAAACCGCTGTACGGCAGGAACAATGAAGAACGTGTTCCAAGAACAACTACGGCAGAGTTTGCCGGCATTCGGCTTTCCTGCGGGCCTTCCATATAGCTTTCCTCCTGACCATCCGTCTGGCCGTGAGTGGCATTATGCACCAGAATCTTGTGAATCCTGGCCTTCTCAGCCGCCGTCTGTTTGGAATGGAATGTAAGGAGCCTCTCCCCAAACACCTTCTTCAGCCGCCCCTGCAGCTGCTTGCTTATGGCAATCTCCGGCACCATATAAAGGACACTCTTCCCTTGCCTCAAACACTCCAACGCCAAAGAAATGTAAATCTCAGTCTTACCGCTGCCGGTTACGCCCCTCAGGAGCACCGGTTTCCCGGGAACAGATGCAAAACTTCCCTTAATCCCATCAAATGCCTTCTGCTGTACTCCCGACAGTTGTGGAATATTTTTTCCATGCTGCTTGCTTTCTCCCCTCACAACATCATCCGCTTGCTGAATCGCTTTAAGAAAATCCTCCACCTTCTTGCGTGGCTTGACACTCTCCTGCTTAACCTGCAGGGCAGGATAGGCAGCCTTGTACACCTCTCCTACGGTACACATATAATACTGTGCCACCTTCTCCCACAACTCCATCTCCTGTGGAAGCACTACAGGAAGCTCCTCAATAGCCAGAATTGGCTTATAGTTTATCTCCTTGCCGTCGGGAGTATGGGAAGGAATTTCCTCTTGTGAAAGAAATTTCCGCACCACGCCAGTATAAATCTTGCCTGCAAAATCCACTCTCACCCTGCTTCCCACAAAAACCTCAAGATTTTCAGGCAAAAAATATGAAATCTCCCCACTATACTTAACGGGCAGAATCACAGCCACATAACGCTCCATATGCAAAAATTCCTCACTCATAACAGTTACAAATTTACAAAAAACTTTAAAATAAATTTGGAGTTTAAAAATTAATTCCTACCTTTGCAATCCCAAAACGATGGTGCCATAGCTCAGTTGGTAGAGC
>JAEIGA010000984.1_pt1 | contig 42861 bp, 53 predicted proteins | sample 9270691 | NCBI WGS metagenome assembly JAEIGA01 (sample SAMN17057246, study PRJNA624740) | gut metagenome | biome: biome; isolation source: fecal sample | host: Bos grunniens | place: China: Xizang | collected 2019 | reverse complement strand
TCATTCTCCCTCTCTCCTTTCTCCGTAGGAACAGAAATCGTATGGCTTTGGGTCTGTCAAGCCGTCTTGGTGTTTGCAGTACAATTTGCCACTTGTATAAACACCGCAACTATGGCAATCCTTACACCGCACCACTTCCACGGCATCCACGGTGGGCATTGCATCAATGGTCGGCTTTAATACGCACAATTCTTTCTTGTATTGCCATTGCGTGTCACAATCGGGAACATAGTGTTCTTCGTAGGGAATAGTATTGGCGTCAATCAGCCGCTTTTCATTTGCCATCTTCTGTTACCTCCACCAGTTCAAATGTGACTAGCTCGATAGTTCCGTGTTCACCTTTATTATCAAAAGGCTTTAGCTTCCTATTGGCATAAGCACGGTTATAATACTCGATTGCTTTCTCAGCATTACCTTTCCTATCCCAATACTTTCGCCTTGGATTTGTAATGTCGGAAACCAGTTTCCCAGTGTTTACATCCCTTGCAGCATACAGTCTTTCATTTGCCATCTTTGAACACCCCATTCCATATGTCCTCATAGTTTCTTTTGCTGTAATCGATGGTGATTCGCTTATCACGGCACATATCGTTCAAGGCTCTCACGCAAGGTCTGCCGTAAGTGTTATCGGTGCAGTAATTACACATACTGCCATATCCGCAACAGCCATATGGTTGATAATCATCGTGCGTAAACTCTTTATTGCTCCACCGCTGAAAACCATCTTCCCAGCTTTTCTTTTGCTTGTTGTCTTGTTTTGGTGGTTGCGGTGGCACATCATACAAGGCAAGCTGTTCCTCAGCCATATTTATTTCTCCTTTCCCTAAGTGCCTTTGTAACACTTGCAGTCCTCTGGGCCGTTATCCCATGACTTATCGCTTTCTTTTTTCGTTCTGCTTCCTTCAAGATATCGTATACTGCCTTTTCTTTTAGGTCCTCAGGGCAGTTTCCGTGGCAACCTGGATGCCTCTTAGGGGCAACACAATGTCGGCAGCACTTTATTGCATTTGGTGTCCGGAATCCAGAAATATTTGCCATATCGTCCCCTCCTTAAGACCCGGCATTGATTACACTCTGAACATACTCAAAGATATACATTTCAGGAAATGTAGTACACTTGATGATATCTATAATTTGGGTTACGATTACGATAATGGCAATGATATACAGCATAATCAAACCTGTGACAGCAAAGCCCGAAGCTACAGTCCACCCGCAATCGAGCCAGTCCTGTTTCTCGACACCCTTCTTAAATACGGGATAGAGTCTCTTTGTAGCTATGACACTAGCGATGGTCAATGCGATCATAAACCCTATCCAAAAGACCGATGTCCAAATTTCATAAGAAATCAGTTTCGCACCAAGAGTAGTCAGGTATGGAATCACATTTTCGCTAGTCCAGTCAATAGCCAGTCCAAACTTCTCACAAAGTGCATCTAGCACTTGAATAATCTGCTCACTTACTTCCATCTTTCTTTCTCTCCATTTCTTCCTGTTCTTCCTGCCGGGAGCAACTACCCAATACCTTACAGAGTGATAAAGCAAACAGAATAATCCCTGCGTATATCAATGTGCAGATAATAATTGCAATCGCATCAGCCATTATCTCCACTCCTTCCTACCCTTAGAGTAGTCCGGCTTCTTAACCCACGGATATCGCTCATAGAAGGTGCAAAGTTCATCGCCCCAGATTTCCTTCAGAAGTGCATCTAAATCCCTTTGCTTGACATCTGCATCCTTTTCCTTTGTAGGTAGCCAAGCTGCGCCAAGTTCCTTTTCGTACTTCTTCAGCGATTGATATAACCGCTTGATTCGTTCTTTTCCGAAAGTGTCCTTGCCAACCGCTTCAGGATCACGCAAACAAATCTGAATCAAATCCCAGCACTTTTGAAAGCCTGTGTCCATGCCCACATCCAGCATCCCCTGTTGGATTGCCTGTTGTTTGGCAAGAAATCCGTTCTTAGCCATTGCCCTCTGCCTCCTTACTTGCTTTTCTCTCCCGGTATTCCCTGACCCTTTCCACCTGTCCAGCCCTAGAGCAGAACTCGCTACAGTATTTGTTTCGGTAGGTTTCGGCTATAAACTCCTTGCCACAAATAGGGCAGGTCTTCTTTCTAGGATTGATTTTCCTATTGTCAAGGTAAGACTGCTGCCGGCATTCGTCACTGCAATACTTCCGTAGCTTTCTGTGGTAGATTACGAATTCCTTACCACAGTACTTGCAGGTGTGCTTGTACCCATCAAAGTCAGGGTTTTGTGTATATGTTCTTTGCACTGTTTTAGGCTTCTTCAAGGCCATATAATAGCCGTAGGACATACCAGCCTTTATCGCATTGGTAGAATCAATGGTGAGCTGGTCTAACTTCTTCTTTCTGCCCATAGCTTATGTCTCCTTTATTCTGATGCCGTATCTCTGCAGGAACAGTTTTCTCTTAATGACGAACACATCGTAGGCGGCACCCTTCTTGCATCCCTTGGTATCCTCTACAATGGTCTTCCCATCGGAGTCGCAATAGATGAAATCTGCCACATACTTAACCGGCTTCTCAATGACCGCTCCAGGCTTCGGCAGACCCTTTTGGGGACCTGCCTTGTATACTTCTGTGCTTTCCTCTCTCTGCGATGGAATCAGTTCAAAGGTCACCTGCCTCTTGAGACCAGATATTTTACCGGTTCTCTCCATGATCCGCAGCTCGCACCACCTTATGAACTCGGCTTTGGAGTCGAACACATACCCGGTTGCAGGATCAGTGATTTTCTTGGCACCATATTTATTACCAGCCATGTTCAGCCTCCCTTCTCTCCTCATAGAGAGCATCCTCATCGTATTCTTCACGGTCCCCCTCCTGCATCCAGGAAGGGTGACCGGTTCTTAATGCATTTGTTATTTCTGGGTGTTCTAACATAGGGTACATACTCAATCCTCCTCATCGTATTTCGCTTCCATGATCATCCTGTAGACCTCACACTTCTTGAACTGCTCACAACAGAACACACTCAACTGCGTGTCATAGTCTGTTCTGAGGCGATATGTCAATGCCAGTGTACTTTCGTCAACAATACCTTCACAGACGATCCGTCTCTTCTGATGGTCATCAAATTTATAGAATGGGCATTGGGCATCGACCTTGCCCTTATATGTGCCACTTGGCATCGTTATCGCCACCTCACTTAATCCTTCTATCAGCCAATGCCATATCCAGAATGGCCTGGTAGTGGGTCTTCCTTTTGAACGGCTTCCCTTTAAGGATGCAGTCAGCTACCACGCCAACATAGTAGTCAAACTCCTCAAGGGAAAGCTTGTCCAGAAGGTCATCCATCTGCTCTTGACTAAGCAAGACCACACCTTTTCCCAGTTCTCCCTCTAGAAGCATCCGCTTTTGGTCCTCTCGTTTATCAACGAATGTGGAAAACCCTGTGGAAAACTCATCTTTCTGGGTTGGCTGAGCGAATGGGCTCTCATTCTCTCGCTCTATCTCTATATCTGTATCTATATCTTTATTTATCTCTGTCTCTTTCTCTATCTCTTCGTTACATGATGTTACATCGCCGTTACAAAGTAACGCTTGTTGCTTCTGCCGGAATCGTCTTACCCTCTCGGCACTCCAGCTCTCGCTGCCGATCATGTTGTTTACCTCTGCCATATAGATGGTCGCATCGTCCAACACTTCCATCAGTTTTAACTCGGTAAACAGTTTCATCGCAGATCGCACTATGTCGATGTTGGTATTGGTAACAACGGATAGCATCTGCTCGTTGTATGGGATGGTGTCACTGAATCGAAGAGAACCTTCGTGGTCGATGCTCTCCAGCAGGAGCTTGAGGTAGAACAGCACATAGTCCTTGCCGTTTGGCATCTCCTCGATGATCCTGATATCGTGCCGCTTGAAGAAATCCCTCTTCAGTTTCAGCCAGTAGAACTTCTTTCCTTCAGCCATCTTCCCTCACTCCCTTCGGTATTACTTTTGTCTTATTGTCGAAGTGGCGGTGAACTAAAGTCATCTGGGTAGGCTCGTCTTTTACAACGAGCCAGTCCTCAGAATTTAGTTTCCACTTCGTTATCAGCTTTCGCTGTTCTCTGGTAGGCTTCTTTCCGTGCTTCATCTGCCGGTACTCCCAAAGCCATCGTCACCACGGTCCGTCTCCTCCAGGCTGTCCACCAGTTCCATAGGAAGCAGGACACAAGGCACGATTACAAGCTGTGCGATCTTGTCACCGGGATGCACATCGTAGCGCAGGCAGTTGTGATGGTTATACAGTTTCACAGCTATCGAGCCGGTGTAGTGGGCATCGATCACACCTGTGCAGGTCAGTCCGTGCTTCACATTCAGTCCACTCTTGCTCTTTACGAGGCCTACACATCCCTCAGGAATCTGCACATGAACACCTGTGTCAATGGTGCAACTGCCACCGCATGGCATGATGCCATATACCCCATCACCTTCTGGGGCATACAGATCTAAGCCTGCATCGTAGGGATGCGCTCTTGTGGGCATCTTCGCCCCTTCATCTAATGTGATTTTCATTTCTTCTTCCTCCGCTTTCCGAAAGGATTTGCTTTCCTCTCCGTATTCTTGATAGGCTTGGAGGGGACTCCAAGCATTCTGGGTTTAGCCATCACAGCACCCAAGGACTTCGCATCCTGCGAGTTTATATCCCATCGTGCTGCCACCACCACAGGCGAAGCAACTAAATACCTTCAGGCCGTTCTTCTCCTTGGGGTAGTCGGCAAAAGTCCACTTCCAATCCGTAGATTTCTTAGGACGGTATTGTGCAGCCTCTTCCTCCGGGAGGAGGTCAAAAAGGCTCATAGTTGTTTCAACCATCTACGCACCCCCATCAGAACGGCGGCTGGGCATCGTCATCCTCCAGCATTGCGAAGTCGGACTGCATACCCTGTTGCTGATATTTGTTGATGAGTGCCTCGGTCTCTGCGAAGCCACCAGTCTCTCCCTGGTAGGAGGTCGGTGCTTGGTATGTCGAATTACCCTGGTCGGATTTCTTGCTGTCTCCGAAGTACACAGAGTCTGCTACCACCTCTGCATTCCGTCTCTTATTGCCTTCCTTGTCGGTCCAGTTACGGATCTGGAGTCTGCCGGAGACGATAGCCATACTGCCCTTAGAGAAATACTTACTTACGAACTCAGCCGTGTTTCTCCATGCGTTGCAATCGATGAAGTCAACCTCTTTTTCACCCCCATCCTTAGGGTTAAAGTCACGGTCGCAGGCGATGGTGAAGCTGGCCACAGCCACACCACTTCCGGTGCGCCGAAGTTCGGGATCTCTGGTGAGACGGCCCATAATTGTACATACATTCAAACTCATATTCTTACCTCCGTTCTGAGTGCTTTTTCTGCACTCCAACCATATTTGTTTAGTCTCATATTGAGTGTGCTTTGTTTGATGCCAAGCCTTCTGCTCCATTCCGTGACAGAATGCCGTTCTCCATCAAACTCGATAAACCTTGTTCGCCTTGTGTTGTTAGCTTGTTCTCTGGCAGTTGCCCACCTACAGTTGGATGGTTCATAATTTCCATCGTTATCGATGCGATCCAGTGTGCATTGACCTCTCGGTGCCGTTTCGTCATAGCCATTAGCCATTGCCCAATCGTAGAAGGGCTGGAAGTCATTAAGCCATTCATTGCAGACCTTTATCCCACGCCCACCATAGCGATGGTATTCTCTGTTTTTGGGGTCTCGACATCTTGATCTCATGTTGTTCCATGTGGCGTAGAGTCTAGTTCCACTCTCACCGTGGGTAATATGACCCTTTCTGCAGCCACAGCTTGTAACATTACCCGATTTGAGGTGCGACCCTCTAGCGATGGTGTGACCTCCACATTTGCAAACACAGAGCCAATATGAATGACCATTGTATGTGTGCGAGAAGTCAAGGACAGAGAGGTAGCCAAATCTCTTTCCAACGAGACCGTAGATCTTACCCATTCTCGGTCACCTCCCTATCAGTAGACCCACATAGAACTCGTGGGTGCTGTCAGTTTCTTAGTTTCCTTGCACCAGTCGCAGGACTCGCATCTGTCCGGTTTCACGATGCCTTTCTTAACCGCATCGAAGCCAATGATGTCTCTCTTGAACTCGTCCATAGCGAAGTCGAGATGGCTCTGCTCGATATGGAGAATGTCAATGTCCGTGACCTTTTCCTTTGTTGCCGGGGCCAGGAAGAAAGGCAGCCTCTTTCCTGTGTTCTGGTACACAATCTCTTGGTACACGGCACCCTGGGTATCGTAGTTCCAAGCCTCCCACCACATCAGCCTGCCTTTATCCTCCACATAGATGGGAGCGAAGTCCTTCACGATCTTGCCGTCAACAATCTTGTCCGGGTGCAGGGTGTCGATCTTAATCTTGACAGGAACACCTTCGATTTCACCTGTCATGATGACCTGTCTCTCGCCACCTGTGAGGTACTTCATCATGAGTCGATCCCTTTTGATGCGCTCGATGATCTGCTCAGCCTGAATGTACTCAGCCTTGAGTGAGCCGTCTTTCTTGAACAGTGCAGGGTGTGTTGCCTTGAACAGTTCCAGCTCATTGTCGAAGTAGGCATCCACATAAGAGCCGACCAGAAGTGCAGGAGTTTCCTCCCGGACATACTTACCTCGGATCTCAGCCATAGCCATATTGGGACACTTTCTGAAGCTCTTCCACTGGCTCACAGAGAAATACTCACGATTCGCTTTGGCACTGAAGTAGTTGGCACTCGTCAGTTTCATTGACTCTCACCAGCCTTTGCCGTTGCTTCGGCGCAGGAAGAACACAAGGCCTTGCCGTACTTCTTCTTTCTCCATGCAGCCACCTGAGCAGATGTCAAACTGCCTTCCGGCTTAATCTCTTTGCCACAGGACTCACACTTAGCGGTAGGTTCGGTTTGTGCCTGCGGTAGTTTGCTGCGGACACGAAGTGCATCCACAACATCACCGAACGCCTTAACCTTCTCACTACCGATTTGGATCTTGTGTCCGGCCCACTGCTCGACATATGGAGTCTTGAGCAGTTTAGTGATCTGCTTCAGGTTGGTCTTGTTGCAGATGAAGGGCTTCACAGGCTCCTGGAAGTGCATCACCACGCACTGTTCCTTGCTGCCGTCTGCACCCATAACCAGTTCCTGTCCCACACTCTTAATGGTTAAAATAATGTCTCTTCCATCCGGCAGAGAGTAAACACCCAGATAGTTGGGGTTCGTCATAGATTTCCAATGTGTTTGTGCCATTGTTCACTTCCTCCTTCTCACTTCAGGTACACATTCTCGCTAAAGTAGCGGTAGCCTGCGTAGCACACCACGGTGCCAACGAAGCATACGATCGTGATAAAAGTATCTAGTGTCATGTGTAAACTCCTTTTCTAATTAAGCCCCTCAGGGCATCTCTCACTTGTTCTTCTCTTCTTGCCCTCTCCTGGTCATCCAGGATGGGGCGGTGGACTGTCACTTTGCAGTTTCCTATCTGCATCGTCTTAGTTCGGTAACCTTCCTTGATGCCGGTTACCCAATCATCTGCCATGTGATATCCTCCTTTGTTGCATTAGTTCGTGTTTTTACGAACTTTTCGTGTAAAAAAATATTCTCCATATTCGCCGATGGGAATATCAAGAACATCGCAGATTGCAAGGATTTCGCTCTGCTTGAAGTACGCCTGGTTATTAAGCTTTGCGCTCATGGTTCCTGGTGTCATTCCAACAAAATTTGCCAACTGTGCCTGCGTGAAGCCCTTCTCCCGGATTCTTCCAAGGAGCTTTCCGTATTCAATTACCATCTGTGTTCCCTCCTTCTCTTTCGTTTGGCGTTCGTAATTTTCCGAACTGCGACATAAACATACCACAGCTGTAGAACAATGTCAAGATATTTTTCGGAAATATCCGAAAAATATTTCTGGGAATACGAACTCAGTATTGATTTTTCATAATGCTCGTGCTATGATAACAGAGGAAGGAGGTGCATTGAATGGCCAGAAAAACTATTGCAATTCCTAAAGAATCATGTGCTGTACGGTTGAAAAAAGCACTGTCTATTAGGAACATGACACAGTCTGAGCTGTGCCAAAAGACAAAGATACCTAAAAGCGCACTCAGCGAATATATCAAAGGCCTATACGATCCCAAGCAGGACAGGTTGCTAATTCTGTCGGAGGCGTTAAATGTAGACCCTGTCTGGTTGATGGGGTTTGATGTTCCCATGGAGAAGGAAGATAAAAAAAGATCCCCCCATGAGCCGACACTCACAGAGGGAGAGAAATTAGTTTTGGAATTATTTAGGCAGATTCCTGTCGATCAGCAGCCGATGGTCTTGGCGATGATAAAGGCTGCTTTATGTACTGACAAATGATGTCTATGGCAGTCATCAAAGCCTTTTCGGGGTTATCATTGGTTCGAATTAAGTACATTAGTTCATATTCATTTCTTGTCATAAGTTCCGCTCCCCTTTCGCAATTCCGTAGCATAAACAAACGAATGTTCTAAAGTGATTATAGTTATTTGACCCTAACCAGTCAAGGGTAATTTTTGGAAATCAGTCCAATATACTGGACTGAAAGAATTTGAGGTGTAATTATGGAAGAAAATCCTTCTCTTAGCTTTCTGCTCATGCAGTTGTTTCTAATGTCACTGTCATTGGCTATTCCACTGATTATGATAGGTGCATCTGGATGGATCATCACGCTCGTTACAATTATCGTTTTCGCCACCGCATTAAGTGGCAGAGTTGGAATTGCATACATTTATAGGATAATCCACAACTTACTACTTCGGCCAGGCCTTTACATCTGGGCTTTGGTTGTTACCATCTCAGGTCCCCAAGATCTCATAGCTATTGGTTTCTATATCGTCCTTGTTTGCCAAGCGAAGAATATCATAAGCAACTTTATCGGTGAAACAATTATTCTGTCTTCTATTATGAAATGAGGTGAGTTTATGGACATTGATGTAATTGACATTAAGTCTTTGAGAAAGAAGTATTTGAAGAAACGAATCTCTGCCGACAGATTCCAAGACGATGTTTCTGCATACTTTAACAGGGTAACAAAGGAACTGGATCTAGAGTTCTCTCACCTTGTAAAATGGTCAGGCGATGAGTATAACTACACAATCACCATAACATTGGATAACGATTCCGCTATCACTAAAATCTCACCATTAAAATGTGAAAGACTTTGCTTTGATGATGCGACCGGAAGCGGATACAAAGGCAAGCGAGTAGATGAGTATGATTATTACCGACTCGACTGCTTACTAAGAACAGCAGTTGATTAAGAAGATGTGGGGGCTTCCAACCGCCAAGTTATCCACCCCCACACCCGGAGTGATAGGCCATTGCTGACCTGGTATTAGCCTATCATTTCACATACGAGTTTTCAATATACACATATGATGAATTCCGCATCACATCAGATAAAGTTCGCATCACATATGATGCAGAAATATTCACATATGATGTGCAACATATCATAACTGATGAAATGAGAGGTAATATAAGATGCCATTTTCACCTGAGACACTTGAAGAGAAGCCATATAACATTTGCATAAGCTGTCCCAAGATCGGACAGACCTGTGACGGTCCCAACTTCCTCGCTATGTCCGTGGAGCGTTGGTGTGAATGGTGTCACCTTCGCAGAGACCATTTGAAATGGAAGAACCAAACTATCGCAGATAAGGCCGGTGTGTCCAAGATGTCCATCGACAGGATTATGGCAGGCGATGTCAAGGATCTGCGTATCACCACCATGCAGGCTGTCACTAGAGCATTGGTGAATGGCGTATGGGGACAATCTCCATGCGTACTTGTAGCCGAAACAGAAAAGGAAATTCAAGTGGACAACCCTGTCATCGTTGCCCAATGCCAGCACTTGCAGAACACACTCGATACCTTAACTGAAGAACATAAAAATGATCTAGCATTCATCCGTGAGGAAGCTCAGAAAAAGATAGACTTCCTCCGGGAACAGGTAACCATCAAAGATAAGCAAATCGAATGGATGCATTCTCTTATCGGAAACAAAGAAAGGAGCTGATATTATTTGAGTCTAATATCACCAGAGTTAAAATTTAAGATATGGATAATGTACCTGCGTAAGTCAAGGCAGGACGATCCAAACGAAACCGTAGAAGAAGTCCTTGCCAAGCACGAAGCACAGCTGCAAGATTGGGCAGAGAGGGAGCTGGGCCACCGCATACCAGAGGAATATATCTACCGTGAAATCGTAAGCGGCGAGCGAATCTCGGACCGTAAAGAGCTTCAGAAAGTCTTGAGAGCCATTGAGAGCAATGAGGTTGCCGGTATCATCTGCAAGGATGCCCCTAGACTTTCCAGAGGCGATCTGCTCGACTGCGGCACCTTGATGACCACCCTGCAGTTTACTTCCACCCTTGTAGCCACACCAATGATGGTCTACAATATCGAGGACAAAATGGAGCGCCGGTTCTTCCAGGACGAGCTGCTTCGCGGCAGTTCTTATTTGGACTATGTCAAAGAGGTGTTGGCAACCGGCAGAGAAATCGCAGTAACAAAGAGAGGTGCCTACATCGGAGCGACCCCACCCTATGGCTATAAGAAATTGAAGATCGGCAAGCTCTGCACCCTGGAGCCTCACGAGACAGAAGCTGATGTGGTGCGTATGATCTACGATCTGTACCTCAACCATGATATGGGCTTCCATGCCATCGGCAGGAAACTGGACTCCTTGGGCATCAAACCAAGAAACGGCGGCAACTGGAGAGATACAACCCTTCGTCAGTTGGTATCCAACCACCATTATGACGGAAAGGTTATCTATGGCAAACGAAAGACCAAAATCGTCATTGAGGATGGCAAGCAAGTTCGCAAGAGACCACGCTTGGTAGACGATAGTCAGTTCACCATCGTGGAGGGCCAGCATCCGGCACTCATAGACCATGAGACCTTCGTCAAAGCCAACGAGAAGAGAGTCAATAACCCTCGTATCATCAAAGATTTGAAGCTATCCAATCCTCTCGCTGGTGTTCTCTTCTGTGCCAAGTGTGGCCATGCTTTAACAAAAGTCAATCACACCCATGCAGATGAACGATATGCCTGCACCTACAATGTTCCGCAATGCATGAAGTCGATCAAAATGAAAGAGGTTATAGAGGCTGTCATCACCGCTCTTGAAGAGGCTGAGCTACCGAACCTCAAAGCGAAGATGGACGATGGGCAGGGCAACTCCGCAGCCATTCAGCAGAAGATCCTCGATGGCTTAATGAAGCAGATGGCAGAATATCGAGAGCAAGAAGAGACCCAGTATGAGCTTCTGGAGACAAAAAAATACACGCCGGAGCTTTTCGAGAAACGAAACGCAGCTCTGCGTGAAAAGATGAAGCAGTGTGAAATTCAAATCGAAGAAACCAGAAGAACCATGCCAAAGCCGGTTGACTATGCTGAGAAAGTCATGGCCCTGGAGGATGCCATCAAAGCAATGAGAGACAACACTCTCACCCCGGAAGAACAGAACCGGTTCTTGAAGAAGATCGTAGATAGAATCGAGATAACTACCTTCCCATTACCAAAGAGAAACACAGGGTGTACCTTGGATATTACTCTTATCCTTTAGTACGCCCAGATGTGTACATCTTGCTTGTCCTGGTTCATGAGGATGTGTATGGTGTACACAAGTCATTTACCTATATCACCTCGAAGTTAGGATACTGCCAATATATCAAAGAACAATCTAAAAAGCAAGGGGCATCCGTGTGGATGCCCCTCTTTTTTACAGGTGAAACCCTCTAGTTTCGATGACCTTATCTTGCTTGCCGGACAGAATGACAGAGTACAGCTTCGTGCTTGTGGGTCTGTAGCCACCTCGCTCACCATAGCCACCGAAGCGGAGGAAGTGACCGCTCACGATGTTCTCCACATCCTTTTGGACTACGCACTTCTTAAAAGGATTGTAGATGAGCTTGCCAAGGGGCTTGTCCATCGGCTTGTGTGTATGACCGCTGACGAATACATCGATGCCCTCAAAGCCATCCACGGTACCGTAGTTGACATTGTTCTTGGCCTGATGCTGTACACGGAAGACATAGCGAGCTTGCTTTCCCGCTTTCCCTACATGACCGACACCGATATCCACGAAAGCTCCCTCGCTTCTGTAGCGATCCTCGATGCCCAATGCAAGGGCGATGTCATACAAAGGAAAGTCATCCGCATCTTTGGATGCACGATTAAATTCGTGGTTGCCGTCCACGATGCAGAGGACTTTATCCTTGCATTTCTTCAAGTGTTCAATCCACCACCGCTTTTGCTGATGTGGTGAGAGTGCCTGGGTGTAGACATCAGACTTTGACGATCTGGTCGCATACTCACATTGGTCTCCTGCGAATATGACATACTTGTCCGGCTGTTTCAGCAAATCTTCAAACTGTCCCCACTTTTTCTCATCAAATTCTGCTGATCCTGTGTGGATGTCAGCAGCGATGAGGATCTCGACCTTTTCAAGCTCTTTGGGGAGGTTGATGATGATCGGCACTCTTGAGCTTTTCATTTACTCGACCTTCTTCTTATTATACTGTGCGCTGCTTACGCCCAGCAGAACACCCAAGAAGGTGTCCACGGCAGTGATCGTGCCGACAATCTCCTCTGCATAGGGGAAGCCCCAGATGCTAGCCAGAGCGAAGTACAGGGTGCCGATTGCAGGCAGGACCACCATTGCGATCCACTTAAGTACATCATAGGTTTTGTTGCTCATTTCTTTATCCTCCTTAATGGTTGATGAGATATGCTTCAACATCATGCTTTGCATCCTTCATTTGGTCGATGTTGTTGCCATTGATGCCATGCTCCAAAAGGGCAAACATACCTTTTGTCAGAACATGGTTCCCTTCCCGGATGTCTGCGATTTGCTTCTTATCGCTCTCCAGTTTGTCCTCGACCTTTTTCACACGATCTTCCAATGCTGAGATTTTTTTATTCTGTTCATTCTCAGGAGACTTGGCGGCCTTGACCACCTTCACAATCTTCTCAACGGCATTGGACAGGAGAACGATGGCAGAAGCGACCGCCAATACGGCAGGCCACAATTCTGCTGCGGTCATGTACTCACCCCCAGCAACTTGCCCCAGGTAGCAGGTCCGACAATGCCGTCCACCTCCAAACCATGGGATTTCTGATATGCCTTTACAGCACTATCAGTACCGGCACCGAAATCACCGTCTGCACCCCATTTGCCACAGGAATAGCCGTAGCCGATGAGCAGAGTCTGAAGGGCTTTGACTGAGGCGCCCTTGTTACCTTTTCTCAACATCTTGATGTTCACGATGCATTCCTCCTCTTTCGTTTCGGCAGGCTTTTCAGGCTCCGCCTCGTAGGTCAGATACGGCAGCTTACCATGCTTGGTCCAGGTTCTGCCGTTGTACCCGGGCTTGATGTCGATGTTATGGACAGCAGTAATCTGCACACTATCTTTCCAATTAGGTGTACACTCCACCGCCAAACCATCACCGATGTAGATACCGATGTGACCAGGAATCCATACCGCCTCACCCACCTGGATGGATCTGAAGTCGGTGCTGACATCTTTGCACACATTGATCATGCCAGAGTCATCGATGTCCGGCACACCATTGGAGCCGTACTCGGCACCACCGTACCCTTTGGTAGCATCGCCACACCAGCCCCACAGAAGGGCCTTGATAAGGCAGACGCAGTCAAAGCCAAAGGTATTTGCAGAAGCGGCATCAATCTTCGCTGCACGGTTGGCCTTCCTGTTATAACTCTGTGCATTTTTTGCTCGTTGCTTCTTATCTGCTGTCATAGGCCAACCGAATGCGCCTAAAACATACAGAGTCTTATAGTTCCTTGCCACATCCAAGCAGGCTGCAGCAAGTTCTTTTCCCGTTTTGATATTCACCAATCATTCCTCCTTCAAGTTAGAGCTATGTCTTCCATGCATCCCCTGCACGGATAGCGGGCTTGTAATACTCCCAAGTGGCACCATTATATATTGCGGCTCTATAATTCCCCCAGGAAGAGCCATCATAAAGACTAACACCATCAGGTTCAGCATATGCGGTGATAGTTCTATTGGTATTCATAGTCCAAGTTTCATTATGTTCAGAACCAGAACACGGCCATTCAGAATTACTAGAGCCATCATGCGTTGGACCTACATATTTTGTCAGGTGATAACCCGGTAATGCCTTACATTCTGTAGTTATTTCAGTTCCTGCATCTACAGTTTTACTAGTTGAACCGTCAGCACACCTAAAATACTCAACACCTTCTGTCTTGTTCAATGTCAGTGTATACTGCATAGCAGGAACGGTCACGGTAGTAGCTACCGTGGCAAATACACCTTCTAGATCGCTATAAGATCCACCGACACCAGCTCTTAGTGCGAATCCAGCATCGATTGAAGCTGTGGTATCCACCGTTTGGCGCAGCAACTCAAAATAGCTACTATAAAGAGCTTGAGGTTCTGTGGGCTTGGTAGATTGGAAAACATCCTGTGCAGGGATCTGCAAACCATTAGAATTGACATTGAAGTAGACCGGGTTAGCTGAATACCAGATGCGTTCCGCAACATCTAACCAGATTGTGTAATCGAATCTAGTTAGTGTATCGCTGGTATTGGTTTGAGTAAATGATACACCCACTCTATAACCCGGACGCCATCCACCGTCTCTGTAATTTCCGTATACCCATTCACCCCAGATTATTGCCATAGCTTATTCACCTCCATAATTTAGGACAATTTTACGAAGAATAACTGTCCTTTCTGCGGATTCTTTATGGCTTTCATCTGAGCTTCAGTGCCATAGGTGGCACCTTCTCGGAGCACTATTCCACCGTTCTTCAATACAGCGAATGCGTTTGCTCTATTAGTGTCTGCTGTACCATTACCAACGATGAACAGAGCGTCGGCATTATCGGCGTTGTATTGTCCAATAGCAGTTTGGGCAAATTCTTTTGCAACCGTTCCCTTACCACCAGCGTGGGAGGCTTGGCCAGATGCGACTGTGTTTTGACCCTCAGCGTGAGCACCATTCTGAGATGCAACAGTAGTGTTACCTTCTGCGTGAGCATAATAGGAGGTGGCCTTTGTGCTATTACCTTCTGCATGAGAACCTTGACCACTTGCTTCGGTATTCAGTCCTTCTGCATGAGCATTTTGGCCGGTTGCCTTTGCACCCTTGCCTTCAGAGTGAGCACCGTCCTTCGTAGCTTGAGTACTGATGCCCTCAGAGTGTGAGCCATTACCAGCTGATGTTGTACTGTTGCCTTCAGCGTGAGCAAAATAATTTGTTGCGTTTGTTTTGTATCCCTCAGAGTGTGCGCCACTTGAATATGCGTATGTTTGAATGCCTTCGGCATGAGATTCAGTACCTGCTGCGGTTGTGCTCTCAATCTGACGGCTACTGCCGTCGGGCAGCGTCACAAATCTGGGACCAAGCCGTGTTGAACCATTAAAATCAATACTACCACCTTCAGCGTGAGAGCCTATACCTGAGGCTCGGCTCTTCCATCCTTCGGCGTGAGATGCGTCACCAGACGCCACCGTACTTTGACCTTCTGCGTGTGACGCAGCACCTGAGGCCTCTGTTTCTATATTCTGTGCGTGAGACCTAGGACCAGTAGCCTTAGTAGAATGACCTTCTGCGAAGCTAGAATCACCGGAGGCAGTATTGAAACTACCAATGGCGAAAGAGCCAAGTCCTAACGCTTTATTTTCTCTGCCGATTGCTGTGGCGCAATAGTCACTTGCAATATTACCTAAGCCAAGAGATGTGCCGTACCTACCTACAACAGTATTCTCACGCCCGATAGCAACACCGTTTCTATTTGTAACTGCATTATCCAGACCAATTGCAACGGCGTATTTTGCCAGGGCAACTTCACCTTCCGTGGGTTTAGCATGGACGCAGATGGTAAATTCTTCCCAACCAATTTCTTCTTGTTCCACAATAGCCACAAAAGGCAATGCGTCTACCGTAATTGTCGCCGCATCATAATCAATATCGGTTATTGTAGAGCAATTTTCCCAAGGGTTGCCGTTTGTGATAGAAACTACATCGCCTACTTTCCATGTGAGGTTTTCTGGCAATACTTGTTCGTCTGGGCACACCCAAACACCATCGGTGGCTTGAATAAAGTTAACTGGGGGTAACGAGGTTGTCAACTGGATTGTTTTCGCATTGAAATCAATCTGACGGTAATAGTATCCCAACAGACCTACTGTGTTACCATCGCCAAGGGCAGACACAAACTCAGACAGAACAACATTGTCTTTGCCACTGCATACTGACGGCTTATTCTGGATGTAGTCTTTATTTGTGGGATCTGTTTGATTCCAGTCAGGTCTAGGCACAGACGGCTTGTTCTTGATATAGTCTGCCTTTGTAGGATCTGTCTGATTCCAGTCAGGTCTAGGCATCGTTGTACCTACAGGAATGCCTTTTATCTTCATACTACCACCTCCGTAATGGATACCTGCATGGTATAGTCATTTGTCGGTTTGTCACCGATTGCATACACCGTAACCACTCCGTACTCGTTCTCTGTTGCGAAAGCGAGGTCTTTTTCGTGGAATAGTGTAAGTTGATCAGCACTCGGTTTTAGATCCACCTGACTATACTGGGTAATGCCATCAATAGTCACCACCTGGGAGTAGAGACGATTCTCACCTGTCCATGCAGAAGCAGGGAGTGTAACATAAGCAACCCTCGCAGCAGGTTTTGTGGTTAAGCTGGCGAAGTAGTTCATCATCGTCTGCCAGATAGGTAATGTGGGATCTGTGGTAGGATCACCGTCAGGATTCACTCCTACATGAATAACGCACACATTCGCCCATATCGTAGGGATTACAACAGAGCCTTCTGCATTTGTTCCGTATGCACCAATGCTCAGCCATGCGTTAGGCTTCTCAAGAACCTCCCACGGCACAGTAGTTCCTGCTTCAGGATTATCCACGGTCTTGATGATATTCCCAGCCCGGAACACGGCTACCTTTCTCAGCCCTTCCCACTGGCTGTCAAAAACAAACTCAATAGGAAGACCTACGGTACCGGAGGTGATCTTGGAAGGTTTCTCTATGACTCTGGCAATGTTGCCGGTCACCTCAACCTTTATTGTTTCCATTCAGATACCTCCTTCGTTTTAGGCGTACTCATCGCCTGTAATTTCCTGGTATTGTTCCTTGGTAATGACACCCTTGCGGACAGCCATCTTGACCATCGGTTTACTCCAAAGACCGGCTTCAAAGTAATATTTCACTCTTTCGTAATTCATAGTTATACCTCCATATCGTCAAGAGTCAGAAGATTCTGGTACTCCATGCTTGCGGCGATGGATGCCAAGGAAGTAGCTGTCAGCTCCTCGTTCGCTGCCGTGGTTTCTGCCTGTGCCTTAGCCTGAGCTGCCTGCTCAGCTTCACGAGCATCCTCAAAAGCCTCGATGGCAGCCAGCTTGTCCTCTGCAGTTTCGCAGGCGGAGAAGTCACAGCCCTGCTTGGTGTACATATCCACCATCTGGCCCAGAGTGCCGAAGAATGCACCGTTGATTTCACCTGCAGCGCAGACCACGGTGATGGATTCTACCCCAGCGATGGGATACCGCTCGATCCACTTATCGGCGGTCAGCACCTCACCGATGGGGGTCAGGATAGGGTCGGTCTTGTTCCAAATTGCGTACTTTTTCATGATGTAATCTCCTTTCGATTAGGCAACAGTGTAGGCATCCACTGTCGCAAGTTTGGTATTACTAGCACCAGAGCCGCCTCCGAATAAGGCAAAATTACCGACAGATGTTGCAGCAAAATCTATTCTTGCAGTGTTAAGAGCAGTTGGTATTGTCCTGGTCAGACTTGCATCATAAGCATCTACCACAGATGATTCGGTGTAAGACTGATCCCTGCCGCCACCGAACAAAGCGTACTCACCTACAGTTGCTGCAGCAAGATAACCACGAGCTACACTCAGTCCTGTCGGCTGAGTTCTCGTAAGAGACTTGTTATATGCATCTACAGTAGAATACATATAGACAGAAGAGTATTGGTTGCCACCACCGAATAATGCATAATTTCCAACTGTTGTTGCAGCCAGGCTAGACCTCGCCTGACTAAGTGCTGTCGGTAGTGTTTTGGTCAGAGATTTGTTGTAGGCATATACTACAGAAGTATCGCCGCCAGAATAACCACCACCAAACAATGCATAATCGCCTACAGTTGTTGCAGCATGAGCAGTTACTCGGTCATCTATTCCGGTTGGGTTTGATGCAGTCAGGGATTTATTGTAGGCATCCACATAAGTATTCTCATTGCCGCCTGCGAATAGTGCGTAATCTCCAACCGCTGTTGCCTTCAAACCAGCTCGTGGCCAACGAAGGGTACTTGCGGTTGAGCGTGTAAGTGATTCATTAATGGCATCCACATCAGATGAATAGCTATATGTGATACTCTCATAATAACCACCACCGCCGAACAGGGCATAACTTCCAATGGTTGTTGCAGCCAGATCAGTTCTACCTCTGCTAAGTGTTACTAGCTTCGTTTTCGTTAGTGATTCGTTATAGGTATCCACAGTATATGAGTAGATTTCTGCTGGTCTACCGCCACCGAACATAGCATAGCCACCAAGAGATGTTGCAGCCAGATTAGACCTCGCCTCACTCAACGCAGTAACCGTGCCATAGTACGCCAGTTCTCCACCGCCAGCCCAACAGGGTCTAGCCACACCACCGATGCCGATGTATGCCTTTTTTATACGCCTTGCTACGCCATCAATGCCCACATAGGCCTTCTTCACAGTTTTCGCTACACCGTTAACACCGATGTATGCTTTTTTTGCCATTTACCTCACCGCCTTATTCATACACGAAATGAAGCTTGCCTGTTTCCAGAGTAGAAGTACCGGCCGTCAGATCATTTGTACCATAGGTGTATGCAGGGGCATAGTATGCACCAAGGGACTTTTTGTCTTCCTCAGTGAAGTAGTCCTTGCCCTTTACAGGGGTAGAACCCGGGTCACCCTTGGGGCCTGCAGAGCCGGCAGGTCCGGTAGGTCCAGTATCACCCTTCGGTCCCTTGACATTTCCAATTAAAACCTTTGCCATGATTTAGCCCTCCTTGTCTTCGGTAATGCAATAAAGGTTACCTTCGCTATCTAGCTCTAAAATGAAGGCACCGCTTACAGGTACGAGAACACCGTTATTTCCCGGAGGACCGATGAACTCTCCGTTCGCCAGCTTGCGCTCGACATCATTGATGAGTGTGGTAGCTTTGGACATGAGAGCTGTCAGAGCGGTGACCTCACTCATAGGCTCGACCTCGTCGCCCTCGTTGTAAACGGAGTCCTCCACAAACAGAGTGAAGCTCGCACTGGTAAGCAGTTTGTTTTCTGCACCATACAGTTTGATTTCGCATTCAGCCTTGCCCACAGAAGATGTGGTCTGAGGTGTGAATGCGTATGAGATGGTATTGCCGATGATGGAACACTCGTTGTACAGGATATTGCCATCTGCTTTCTTAGCGGTGAATACTGCATAGCAGTCATTGGTGATGGTGTACGGCTTACTGCCATCCATCAGAGTAATGTACAGTAGCCTGCCTGTATCACCCCTCTTGGCTTTCAGTGATACATGAGAGCCATGATCGTGAATGTCAAGGGAGATTTTGTAATACGAATTGGTCACGGATATCCCCTCCTATCGCCTAAAGAATAACAAAAGGTGACTCCGGGATTCCACCCCCCAGAGTCACCCAATGTTTAATTCTTACCAGGGCACATCCCAGATTTTACTCTCGGCGTATCCTGCTGCCAGATACAGGGCATCCTTCTGCTCCCAAGTCAGCGGTAGCGAGTCGATGACCTCAAGGACTTGTTCTCTCTTAGTCACCTCAACATCGCCCCACTCGTCCTTTATGTCAGTGAGGCCCTTCGTGCCTTCGATGTACTGGACGAATACATCCAGCTCGATTCCGGCAGGCTCAGCAAATTCTTGGTACTTGCCGACCTGAGACTCGTTCAGATCATACTCAGGATGTGCATTACTGAAGTCCCAGTAGCGGATCTTAGAGACCACTTCCTCTTCATCCTTGCCTGCGTACTCCATGAGCATTTTCTTCGCTCCTGCCTCATCCAGCAAGCCAGCAGAGTAAGCCTCGCCAATGCTAGTCGATACAGCGGATGCGAATTCCTTCTCAGCCTCTGCCTGGGTCTTACCGTTAGCTACCTTGCTGGAGATGATGTCCTCCTTCATAGCCTGTGCTTCGACCGTGTTGCCCAAAGCCATAGCCTCAACGAAGCCACTAGCCGTATAGGCACTGGTTACCTTGTCAGGCTCCAGACCGTTGCGGATCTTAGACTCCTCGCTGTTGATGGCACTCATGATGTCATCGAAGCTGAACTTGCCTTCCTTCTGGATCTCCCGGAAGATGCGCTTGTAGTCCTCGGTTCTGCCCTCGTACCTCGCCTGTGCAGCCTCGTGGATGCGAGAGTCATTCTCCCTCAGTGCCTTGCGAACTGCGCTCTGGTATGCAGAGTCATCCTTGTAGGTACTCTTGATCCGATCCAGATAAGCCTTATCTCCGCTGATGATGGCATCGTAGAGCTTATCCTGCTTGGTGTTCTTGACCTGCATAAACGGAATCGAATCTATGACCGCATCATATACCTTGTCCCATACACTCTGTGCCGTGGTTTTACCTGCATTAGCATGGGCAATTCTGGCATGGTCAAGTACGCCCTCGATCTCTCTTCGGATGTTCTTGACAGGGATGCCGAAGAAGGATGCAACGGACTCAACCAGTTTCCAGTTTGCCTCGGTGACCTTCTTGTCGAACTCAGCGAGCTGTTCCTCGGTCATGTCCTCGGTCTGGGTAGTTGCGTTCTTAACCACACTGTTAATGGCATCCAGAACATCCGATACGATAGCCATATCTGCTCTCTCCACATCATACCCTTGAGCCAAAGACCATGCATCTCTTGCGATGGGAATGTAGCTGAACGGATTGAAATCGCTCATCATATTCCCAGTAACAGCCTCGATGTACTTCTCGATGTAGGTCTCGTCCTCGTCATCGTCACGCATAGCATAGATGATGGACTTCAGCAGATTGGTAAAGATAATGGAATGAACCACAACTACAGCTGTTCTTGCGCCACTCTTCCAATCGCCTCTGGTGGCATCACGCACAGCCTTCTCAGCCATATTGGCAACGGCGTTCGGCTCATTCATGAAGGACACCAGATACTGCACAGCAAGGTTTTTGCTCTTCAGCATAGGAGATTTGGCGAACATGGAGTCATAGACCTGAGTGGCACGGATCACTTCCGTGAATCTCTCGCCAACGGCCTGCATGAACTCCTCGCTGCTCGGTGCAAGGTTCTTGTGGGTTGCCACAGTTTCTCTCTTGCAGGCGTTCCAGATCTCGATCCATGCGATCTTATCTGCCAGGTTGGGCAGATTTGCGATTGCATTGTTGTCCACAACATCCAGCACAGCCTTACCCTTTTCGGCAACGGTGCCGGTCTTCCACTTCTGGCTGAACTTCTTATTGGTGTCCAGCAGATAGCTTCGGATGCTTCCACCGGTGTGGGTATCGAAGCCACCGATTTCCTTTGCCATGGTCACACCGGGTGCATACTTCAACATCTCGTTGTAGGCATTGGAGTGCGCCTTCGTCCACTTGTCGGACACCGCTTTGGCAACGCCGGATGTCAATGCACCGAAGCCCTTGAAGCCGAAATACTTCCGGTCAATCAGGGCATAAGCTCTAACCATAGCGGCCGGTTGCTGAATCAGAACAGACAGGGAGTATGCCACGGAATTCTTGCGGAACAGGCTCAGCAATTTCTTGGATTTCTTTTGCAGTTTGTCCGTAATCGCTCCGCTGTTCGCCTCTCGGTAGAGGTTGTCGAAGTATTCCACAGCTTCCTTACCGTAGCTGTTTTCCATAAGCTGTTTGATAGACTGGCTTTCGGATACAGAATCGGAGTAGGTGCTTCGGTTCATGACTCTGCGAAGATCCTCTAGTGCAGGCACGGTGCCGTGGTATCTGGACATCTCGTTGACATGATCTGCCCAAATCTCATTGAAACCTTCCAGGACAAACGGCGCCTTTGCATTGGGGTTCTGTGCGTGGGTAAATCCGGCATTGCTCATGCTGGAGAAACCAGCAGCTGCCTTAGCTTGGGACTCATTCGCCTGTGCCTTGAACTGACCGGCAACATGGATTGGGAAGTAGTTCTTCTCACCAAACATCTTGATGCCGTACAGAAGCATGGACACCTCGTTACCCTTTTCACCCATGGTTTCGGACAGGTACTTCTGCATATCCTCTGCATAGCCCTTCTGCTCCTTTGTAAGCAGGCCGGTAATTGCCTCGCACTGATCCTTGGTCAGTTTGTAGGAATCTGCAGGTTTAGGATTGGTGAGTGCCGCCTCGCCAAACACGAAGCCACCATACTCGATGTGATCCCATGCACCCTCTCGTCTGGAGTAGGCATACAGGCTCATCATCTGTCCCAGAGTCATCTTAAACTTCTTGCCGGTGTTGTCGAGGAACTCTCTGTCGATTTCCTTGTTCACATCCCAGTTGTTGAAGCCGTACTTCTTGACCATCTCGTCCCGGAATGCAACAGCCTCCATGACATCCTGCATAACGGTGTTCTCAGAATCGGCAATGTTCATAATCAGCTCAGAGAATGCCTCCGAACCGATGCGGTCTAGAGCATAGTAAAGCTTCTCATAGTCCCAACCGATCTTGTTGGCGAGCTTTTGTACAGCGATAGCCAGCTTCTTCTCCGGGATCTTACGGCTACTGAAGTCACCTGCGATTCGTCCGACCCTCTGCTCGATGGTTTCGGTAATGCCCTTTGCGTGGAACTTGTTCGCATTTCGCACATTGGTCAGCACCATAGTGTATGCACGGTACAGCCAATTCAGTTCCTCTGTGGTCATGTCTGCCACACGCATATTCTTAAGGATTTTCACCCTATCCTCATCGCCCATGAAGGATCTCAAGGAATTCTCCAGCACCTCATCGTATGCAGCTTTGACGGAATCTTGGCTGGAGTTCTTGAGGCTTGCATACTCGGTCACTAGATCGTTGAACAAATTGTACACAGGGGTGTTGAGTCTCTCGTTCCGCTGAGCGGTCAGAAGGTCTCTAAGCTTCTCCTCGTTTGCCTTGCGTTTGGCATCCAGTCTTGTGAATTCTTCGTCCGTGAGGCTGTCAGCGTTATCATAGAGCTTGGAAAGGATATCTTCTGTCTCTTTTACCAGCGCAGCTTCCTTCGGAGTCATGCGGACGGTGATGCCCTTGCGGATCAGCTCGTCATTGGATACATGATCGGTGAAGATGTAGTCAGCCAGTTCAAGAGCCTTTGACACAAAGCCCTTCATGTCTTCCTTGACATTCAGCTTCTTGTTGCCACGGTTGAGCAACTTGTCCAGGTCACGGATGGCCTTGCGGATCTTGTGCCGAAGTTCGGTCTGCTCCGCACGAGCCTTCTTGTTCTGCAACAATTCCTTGACATGATCCTTAGTCTTCCGGGCTTCCTTCTTCCGCTCACGCTCGATAACCTTCCTGAGAGGCTCAGAGGCTTCCAGAGAGAGGAGTTTCTTATCGTGGCGGTTGATATTCTCAGCAACCTTCTTCGCCTCGTCCTGCAGTTCCTTGAGCTTCTTGGCATCTCTCTCAGTATCTGGATCGAATAGCATCTTACGGATCTCGGCATTCAGTTTGCCCAGTTTCTCCTCATACTCATTCAATAGCTTGATGCGGTCCTTGTACTCCTGAAGCAGCTTGTACTCGTCGCTGTTCTGAACAACGAACTCAAAGGCATTTGCCAAAAGGTCACGGTTGGAGATGTTGTCCGTCTCCTGGGTGGAGTAAAGGAGATGTTCCTTGCCTTCTTCTGCAAGCCTCTCTTTTAGGCTCTTTGCTCTAGTTGTTTGAGCAGTTCCGCTGCCATTGCTTCTTTTTCTTCCTCGGTTTTGCCCCGCATAGGTTTGACCAGCTGGTCTAGTGTAGCTGCTGACAAACCCTTGTCCAAAGATACTTTCAATAGCTGAGAGCGATAGTTGTACTTGTCCGGTAGTTTCTGCTTCATCGATAATCCTCCTCTTTGCATAATCGGTTAGTGACTCATATTCTGTCGCAAACACAATTACACGGCTCAGTGTAGGGTTGTGGAAATCGCCATCTGTGAACATCAGACATTTGCCGGTGTCAATGATGTACTCTCCGTTTGCGGATTGAGGTTTTGCGCCACGGTAAATCTCATTGTTGATTGTCCGCTCAAAAATGGCTCTGTCTTTCGCTGTTATAATATCAAGGTCAGTTGCCCAATTCAAGTCCGAATAATCAAAATCCGTCTCCTGAGAAGAATACTGCTCACCAAGAATTTTCTTCGTCAGAGCTTCTGCCTTTGCCTTGTCATACTGACGGCCCTGGTTATTCTTTGCGAAGCCGGTCACAGTATCAGTGGTGGTGTCATTCAGAGTTACTACCTTTTGAGCCAGGTACTTGCCGTTGTTATCATACATTCTTCTATCGGTAAGAACCTTCCAGAAGAACTCTTCAACTTCAGCAGTCTTGTTGCCGTTCGCATCATACTTATATGCGAGGTCGGTCAACTGGACTCTTTCGCCATTCTCGTTATAGCCATTCGCCGGCACCAGTTTTCCGTTGCTCGGAATCATGCCGGAGAAGCGGTGCAGGAATCCAAGATCCTCGCAGTATTCCAGGTAGTCCTTGGTGATCTTTGCGCTCTCATCGTAGCTGACCGTCTGATCCCAGAACTCGTTGGGGAAAATCTGGGACTCGACCTTGCTCTTAGCGAGCTTCACACCATCCCATTCGCCACCATTGAGCTTGTCATACAGAGCAGACAGGAACCGGTTGCTGCGCACCACGGTCATGTTCACCTTGCCACCAGTAAGGATAGCGATACGAGCAGCTCGGACCTCATGGATGCGCTGGATCTGTGCATCCGTCTTACCCTGCCATCTCAGCACCTCATCGGAGAGGATCTTATCGGACTGGGTACGGCTGTAGTCGGTAGAACGAACAGCTTCGCCCTTAGCCTCCTTGCCCTCTTGAATTCTGCGGAACTCAGCTACAACATCAGCCTTGCCGCCAGATGCATGGTAAGGAATGATGAAGTCACGCACCCACTGCTTGAACATGGCACGGATGTGGTTGTCATTGACGCCGATGGTTATCGTGCCGGCAGACTCGTGCTTCTTACGGTTCTCAAATGCCACCTTGGGATTCATGCCACCCACAGCAGTGTCCTGCACATTGCCGTCTGCATCCAGACCGCCGTTCAAAGGCATCAGGCTCTGGTTAATGGAGAAGCCCCATGCAGAGAAAGCAGGAACAGCACCGTCAACCTTGGTGTATGCCTGTACCATACCACCCATGGCCTGCATCTCAAGTGCAGCCAGCAGGTAGTCAGAAGCATTCTCGTATCTGGCATCGGAGGTGGACTGGAATCTCTGACCGCCGATAAACGCCTGGATCTTCTGCTTCATTCTCGCTCTCTTCAGCGCGTCTCTGGACTTCTTATCCAGTTTACCCATCTGCTGCAGGAAGTAGTTGTCGAGGCTACCCTGAGCTCTACCCTTGATGGCATTGGTAGTGTTGTTGGTCACGAGGACACCCTCACCAAGTCTAGCCTCAGCATAAGGGGTGATCGCCTTTCCGTAACCGGCACCCTGTGTGGTGCGGAATGCCCATGCTTCCTTGTACTGGGTAGCAAAGGCTTCACCATTGTTGAGGTCGAACAGAACGGAATCCGGCACACGGAAGTTTGGATTGACCTTCTTGAGGGAGGAGTCTGCGAAGTACACATTCTCCAGCCATGTCATAGACTTGACCGTGTTCATCATAGGCTCCAGCTCAGCAAGTCTCTGCTTGTCGGCAGGCTTTACCTTTTCACCTTGGTTCTCTGCCTTCTCGATCTTCTCGTTGAGCTTGTTGAATTCCTTGGTGAGCTTGGAAGTCAGCGCACCCTTGGCTTTACCGAAGCTGATGCCCTGCTCGTCAGCGAACTTGGATACCTCTGCCTTCATCTTGAGATATGCATCGGCTACTTCCTTGATATCCATGTCACCGTAGTAGTCCTGGTACTTCTTGATGTTGTCCAGCAGGCCGCCAATACCGATCCATCTAGAGAACACATAGCACTCAGGGCAAGGTACAGGGTTGCCGGAAGCAAAGACATCGTTATAAAGCTGTACGATCTCGTTCGTGTTCAGACCTCTTCCAAGGGATACCATCTTAGCACTCATCGCATCAATGACCGCCTGAGTCTTTGTGCAGATGGAGGGGAAGTCATAGGTAGTACCGTACTGCTTGTCCGCATTCGCCTTCATACCGGTGAATACCGCAGAACCAACAAACTGCATGGTAATAGCGAAGTCATTTGTCTTGCAGGCCATGGTACAGATATCAGCGAACATCTTCTTTTGACGGTCCGCATCAGCCTTGCTGATGTCACCCATCTCCAAAGAGAAGTTGATAAACGCACCGATCGGAGAGTTTTCGATGTCCTCGACTGTGACCTTGCTGACCTTCTTGCCTTCTCTGATGAAGGATCTTGTGCCGTCTTCATTCTGCACAGCCTTGAAACCTGCCGCTTCAGCAAGAGAGCTGTAGGAGTACTGGCTGATATCCTCCACCGCAACAGGCTCGACACCCACTTCAGTAGCCATGAGATTCGCCTGGAAGTTCTCACTTGCCTCCACAAACGCCTCTGCCCACATCTGCTTCATCTGTTCGAATTCAGCCTTCAACTCCATAAGATCAGCGGCATCGTGGAACAGAGCAGCCTCGTTCTCATAAATGTTGAAAAATTTGTTTAGGAGCTTCTTGAGACCCTCCCAAAGTTTCTGAGCAAGGTCCATGTCCTTGGATTTCAACTCGTTCAGTCGCTCCATGACCTTTCCGTCAGCAAGCATCTTGCTCATGGCATTGGCTACCACTTCGTCAAAAGCCTCGTTATAGGAAACTTCCTTGCCACGGACACTCTTCAGACGAGCCTGTTCACGAAGCACACGCTCATGCATTGTCATGTCGGTCTTTTCGTAGGTCTTCACAAGGAAGTCGGCAAGCACCTGGTACTTCGAATCAGACCACTGCTGAATAAAGTGAGTCAGCTCGTGAGACATTGCATCCAGAGTAAGGGCTTTTCCATTGTATGCGTTCAGGTCGATACGGACTGTTCCATCTGCCAACCTGTACATACCACTGTAGGCCTTCTGCTCCACACCATTATCATCGAGGTATACACGGACACCTTTCTTGACATAGGAAGAGAACAGCTCAAAGTTCGTGCCAAGGCCCATTTCGTGCATGACCTGAGCCAGAACCGGTGCAGCCTTCTGTTTGGTTGTAAGTTTCAAACCAGCCTTGTCAAAGTCAACCACCTTGCCACCACCCTGGTTATAGGTGATGGTCATCTTCTTAGCCTTCGGTGCTTCTTTGCCCTCTGCTTTTGCCTTCTCAGTTTCTGCCTCCACCGCAGTACGCATCCGCTTGATGGCATCTGTCTTGGCAGTCTTGCTGGAGTTTTTCGCAGCCTGGCCCAGCAGATATGCACTCTTTGCCTGCTCTTTTGACAGCTTCGGTGCGAACTGACCTGCACCAAGATCTGCTTCGGAGTAGCCATGATAGCCGTAGGTATATGCTTCATCGACACCATTGAGGTACTCGCCCACGCTAAGACCGGAGTCAGGGTTGTAGTCACGGAGAATAGTAGTAGCATCGCCCGGTGTGATGTTCTCGATCTTGCGAATTGCAGAGAAAAGGTAGGACTGGTTGTCATCGGCATAGTCGATCTCGCTGGCCTTGACCTCTTTGCCGTCTACATTGAGGGTCATGTCCGTGATCTTGCCGGTCTTCTTGTCTGTGATGAACTCAGCCACTTCCGCTTTGCCTAGGTCGATTGCCTTTTCGGTTTCACGGATCGTAGCCTGTCCATTATTGGATACACTAAGCTTTTCATCCTCACCGACCCTCTCTTCAAGGGATTTGTAGGTGGCAGGATCATCCATCTTTGCCATCTTCTCAAGAAGGGACTTGATATTGTATACACCAGCATTGACCTTCCGTGTACCGATATCCTCTGCCCATTCTGTGGAGTAATCACCGGAAGCAATATTCTCAGGGAGCAGCTCATTTGCCACTCTGGAACCGTATTCGCTGTTAGCGAGTAAGCTCTTTTCGGCACGAGTCAGATCCTGTCCGGTAGCCCACTTAGTAGCCAGTTCTGCAACCTTGGCAACATCCTTGGGTTGACCAAGAGAAGTGAGTCTCTGTTCTGCCGCCTGTTGAATCTTCTTCATATCGTTGGCAGTGATTTGCTCCTTGTTGGCGGCAAGAAGCTGACGAATCTCGTAACCAGTCAAATTCTTGCCACTCTCAGTCTTCTTTTGGTACTCCTGTGCAAGGAGATTTGCCTTGCTGTTTGCTTCGAGATCAAGTCCCTCCTGTACAAGAGTCTCTGCTTTCCCACCGTACTCCTTGACAGCATCCCGGTTGAGGGCTACTTCATGATTAACATTTCTGCTTGTATCCCCACCTTCCAGCACACCTGTGGACAAAGCGGTTACAATAGCTGTTTCAATCAATTCATCAATGGTAGGTGCATCATATTCTTCACCGAAGATAATCGTACGGAATGCAGGCTCAAGGTAATTCTGCAGCTCTTCCTCTATGATTTCACTGCCAATATTTAAGCCAAGATTCAAACCTTTTAGCCCCAACTTTGAAGCAACACGAAGAAGAGAATTGTCAATAGCGGCTACTTTACCGGCAAGCTTTGCGGTACTTGATGTAATTTTTCCAGATACACCACCAAGCTTTCCAATACCACCGATCAAATACTGTAATGCGCCTTCAGCGGCTCCAACAAGGTCACCATATGTTCTGGCGCTTTCTTGATCATATCCCTTCATTAAGGCGTCCTTGTAGGCATTGCCAGAAGCAGATATGCCCATAGTTGCAGAACCAGCTGCCTCTGCAATCTTGCCCGGCACACCCAATCCGCTCAAAACAGCGGAAACGAGGATGGACGGAGCCATATTGCCGATGTTTGTAGCTGCTGAATGTGCATAGTAGCCCAATCCATCCAGGGAATCAGATACATAGTCATTAGCATAATGTGAAGGATAATACGCCAGTTCTTTATCGGATAGGCGCTGCTCTAGGCCAAATGCAAAACTATCAACGCCGGCTATCGCACCATAGCCCAACACTGCTAGATCCTCAATTACAGGAATATCAATGCCTGTAATCTTTTGGCCAATCTCGGTTCCTCGTCTAGAGCTGAGCGCTTCCTCTATGAAGTCTACATACTGTTCAGCCGTATTCGTGCCATGTTCCTTGTCATAGGCAATGCAGTATGAAAGGTTTTCAAACTCCTTGTCATCCATGGTTCTGAATATGGCCACTTGACTCTCATACTTATCATAAAGGCCAAGCGGCGCCTCATTGCCGTAGTGTTCCGCCAGCGCCAAGGATGCTGCACGATACTTGTCAATGCTGGTGGTGGATCTTTGCCGTCTGCTTTTACTTCTATGCCTTGTTTCGGTACCAAAGTCAGTATAGCTCAAACTGCTACCGATGTTGACATAGTCTTGAAATGCTTCGTCACCTCTAATGGTATTACCGAAGATATCTGCCCGCTTGACCCGCAGCCAGTCTTTCTCCTCACCTACACCAATGGTATCAAGGGCTTTTTGGATTTCATCGCCGGTTGCTCCTTCATACTTCTTGTTGTAACCATCGTAGCGCACAGCGGTCTGATAACTTTCTTCGCTATCAAACTGGGAGAAGACCTTTCTGGCTTCATCAAAAGCGGTGTTCACATTTGCAAAACCACTCTTGTAGTCGCTCAAGGCCTTAGATAGATTGGTGTAGCTATCACTGTCCAGTCGATCCTTGTTGTTTTCCAGGTAGTAGCTGATCAGATTGGCACGGTATTCAAGGTCTTGATTCTTTGAATACTGGCTATCTCTAAGGGCATAACTATTGGCACTGTTCCAAGTCATGCCCTCCAGATCTTTCTTAGAGTCGGATAAAAAACTACCTGCGTCCTCAAAGAAGCTATTGACATAGGTTTCATCCACCTTGCTAACATCTTCGCTGTAGCGTTTCTGCGCAGCACGGTCCTTCAGCTCTTTGAAAGTAGATTTGCCAGAATTCTTTCTGTTTGCTTCTCGCTTCAGTTCCTCGAAACTGCTTTTAGCAGCCATTGCTTATCCCTCCCTTTACTTTACAGGCCCAGTTGGTTAATGATCTCCATCACATCTTCATCCGTCAGGGCACCGCTATCATACTGCGCCATCATTCTCTCTTTTACCACACTCTTCCATGTCTCGGCGCTACTACCTGCATGAGCATAAGGAAGATTGGACATGAATTTCTTTGCCGCATCGCTCATGGTAGCCGGTTTATTATCTCCCGGTTTGGCATCCTTTTTAAGCTCGCCACGCTGATATGCTTTCAGCGCCTCATCTGCGGTCATGTTGCCTGCAGCCTTGAAGGATTCGTCACCCCACTTGCCGTCAACGGTGACGCCAAGAACCTCCTGGAGCATCTTCACCTGGCTTTCGGTGAGCTTGCCATTATCCCAATTGGAGGTGTTGGTGGTTTTACTATCGGTGTCTTTAGCTTTGGCGCCTCTATCCTTATCGGCCTCTTCCGTTTTCCACTGCCGTTCCTTATCTGCCTCATTTGCAGTGAACTTCTGGTTTTTGTCAGTGATATACTCATCCCAATCAGTGTTGTAGCCCAGCAGATAATCATTGTAGTCACGCTGATACTCTGTGTTGACATTGTCCGTAAGACGGCCAATCTCCTTATACCAGTTGTCCACATCGGTCTGATGTCTGGAGCGGTCCTGTTCGGAAAGACCCATGTACATATTGAACATATCCAGCATCTCCTGACCTTCCTGTCCGTAACGCTCATAAGCCATCTGATACAGTTCGGGCATGATAGCATTCAGCTGACCCAGTTGCTGATTGTATGCCTGCTGACCCACAGTCTGTGCATAGGAGTTGCCATAACCACCGGTCATAGCTGCTGCCTGTCCCATAGTATCCATCATTGCCATCTGACCCTGCTGGATATATTGGTCTTTATACTGCTGATACAGGGCATCGGAGTTGAAGTCATAGGAGAAGGGGTCTCTGTTCTCATACTGTTCAAGGTAGCCCATATACTTGTCCCTGTACGGATCTACCCATTCACCGGGCCTTGTGGCTTCATACTGCTGAAGTATGGTCTCTGCCTGCTTTACAGTATCGCTCTTCACATCTGCATAGCTAGGATGTGTGAATGTAGACGGTTCCGCAGTAGCAGGGGCGGCATCTGCAGGTGCAGCACCGGCATTGTTACCGGCGTTGCCAGCATTGCTCCCTGCCGCCTGCGCTCCATTGTTGCTATATAGCTTGCCCAGTGTATTCTTACCTGCGATACCATCCACAGTGAGTCCATTGGCCTTTTGAAAATCGATAACAGCCTGCTGTGTCTTGTTACCGAATATGCCGTCAACATCCTTGCCTGTAAAGCCAAGGGCCTGCTGAAGCTGCTTGACCTCATCTCCAGTGCTTCCGTGTTTAAGGTTCGTAACATTAGCCATTGGTTATTCCTCCAATTCGTAGTAAAGATTTCCGTCCTCATCGAGGGTAAAGGTGAGTTTTCCAGCTATCACATTGCCATTAGCATTGGTAACCATATACCTGTCAGCAGGCCATCCGCTGTTCTTGACATACTTTGCTTCCAGCTGATCCACCATTTTCTGAACTTCTTGCAGTTCCTGGAGGATCAGTGATCTCAGCTCGTAGTAGCTTATCTCAGTCCCCTGCTTCTCGTAGGTCTGTGTGGATTCTGTTTGCGTTGACCCACTCCCTGTGCCGGTATTCGGCATTGCATGGTTCATATGATCCACAAGCTGATGCAGATAGCTCTTGATCTGGGCTATCTGCTCTTTTTCTGACCGGGCTGTAATATTCGGATAGCGTAGATTCACGCTCATGAAACATCACTTCCTTGTTCAATAGTCTTGGTAATGGAGTAGATCCTGCCCTCTCCCTCACCCTCGATGCGGATGCGGAAGTGATCACACCGTCTCGGACGAACAGGAATAGCAAAACTGCGCAGGTTCGTTACAGTCATCTGGCAGACCTGCTCCCAGTCTCCGATGGAGTCATACTGAATGCTGATCTCCACTCTTGCACCCACCTCCAAAGACATTCGTACCAGGAGTCTGGAGATGTACTTCATATCCGGCAGGGACATCCCCACAATTCCGGTCTCCACCATCCAAGGAACGCTCTCGCTGTCCTGTGTGCCAGAGCCAAGCATAGTGATAATGTGCTTCGTTTCATGGTCAATTGCATAGATCTCATTCATATACGAGCAGAATCCATCCACATAGAGATTATCCTGCTTGTGCCACATACCCTTTGCCGTATCGTATACGAACAGATGGTAGATGCCACCGGCATCCTTCATGGTGATGTAATACTTATTGTCATGCGCTCCTGCCACTGCATCGCTGTATCGAATCTCTCCAAGAGCTGTGGACATCTCTTCAGGCAGAGAGCCGTCATAAGCACACACTGCACCACCGGACTTGTAGAACAGGGTCTCATTAACGATAGCCATGCTTCTGTGGCTTCCTCTCTGTACACCACGGCAAGCGGTGGACTGGAGCTGGAAGTTGGCAGGGTAATCGCCATACACCTTGTGCATACAATTCTCCTTGAAGAACAGAGGATAACCAAGGTGTGTGATTGCGCCTGTAAAAGCACCGTCAGTACCACAGGATACGGAATAGCTGTCTGTACTGAGATTCATGAAGCAATTCCAGTTCTTGAAGTCACCCAGTTTACAGGCATAGATCTCATTGACGATGTTTCCATCATCATTTGCACCATATCTACAACCCCACAGTCGGTTATTGGACTCCACGATGAAGTCCATGACAGGCATCTTTCTTTCGATGGTAATCGCACCTTGTGCCACAGTCTGTGTGGTGACCTGGTCCAGAATTCCTGTGACGATGAGATAATCGGCTCCACATCCCCACAGGGCGTGTGCACTATTCAGATCGGTGAGTCCTTCAGCCGTAATACCAGACAATTTCACACCATCATACTGCTTGAAGTTCATTCCAATGCCTGTGGAGGTGATTTTGATGTATGTGGTAGCAATACTTACCCACATAGCATTGGCTTCGGAATACTTCTTAAGGGTATGCGGCGTGGAGGATGTGTCGATCCACAGCTGACCATTATCAGGCTGACCAGTTGCAGAATTCACCGGTGCTGTGTCTTGTGCAGGTGCGTTCTCGTAAGTATCGCCTGTGAGCGTACACAGGGTGAAGGTTACATCTTCTACCGTTGTATATGTGGTATCGATATCGCCCTGTTCGTAGTCTTCATCGCCCTTTTTGATGGTGTTGATGTACTTTCTGTCCGGCATAATGATGACATACGCACCCATAGATACCAGATTCTTAGGTTCATAGGACAGACCCATCTCGATGCGCTCGTCACCAATGACGAAAGCTGTGCCATCCACATAGCACAGTTTGTCCTTGGCAATGATTCCTGTTGCGCTGATGCCGTCCTTGTACACACCTCGTTTCTTTCTGGGTGCAAGGACAGGATAGTAGTCGGAGGTCATATTCTTCATGTCATAGAACTCACTCTCGCTGATGCGCAGATTGTGGTTGTAGCCAAGGAATGCATCCGACATCTGTCTTGATTTTTGCTTCACATTAAGAGTAGGGTACTCCATGCTCTTCCCTCCTCGTTAGAAAATAAACTGTTTGCCTTTATTGATGGGCATATGGGTGCGTGTGTAGTGCTTCTTGTAGCCTTCATAGGCATTGTTGAACAGGATGATGGCGTTGTTGTATCGATCATCATCGCTGTTGTGGTAGTCGATCATAGCTTCCAGCCACCGCAGATACATCTCGTCAAAAGGCGGCGGCACCAACAGTTCCGTCTCCTGGTCAGCAAGGCTATCGTATCCATAGAAGAAGATAGGCTCGTTGTGTTGGTGGGCATCGATAATCTGTGTCTTCACTCTTGCATCCAGAGTGGACAGCCAATCGATCTTATCTTCCGGAGTATATGTGTTGGGCTTCAAAGCATCGACCTTGGAAATTGCTTCTGAGATTCTCATGGTCTTCACTCCTATCTGAAAAAGGGGAGCTACTGGAGCCCCCCTTGATTATTTCTTGGATGCTGCCAGCATCTTCTCGATGTTCTCGTCCTGCTTCGCAGCAGCTCTTACGGATCTGTCGTACTCAGCCTTCACGAAAGGCGGCACCATGGATGTCTTGCCCTTCGGCAAAACATAGTTGACACCGTTGATGCTGATTGTCAGATTGGGTTCATCGTTTGCGTAGCCCTTGGGAATGGTCAGCTCCACACGGTTGTCCTTTACGGTCTCAGCTGCCTTTACAGGCTTGTTTTCATTGTTAGCCATAGTTTATCCTCCTAATAAGTTAAGGGGGCAGGGCTTTCGCCATGCCCCCTCAGAGTATGGATTTAGTTTGCCTCGTCAGTTGCGCTGAAGCTGGAGCAGCTCATGACACGGAGCAGACGCTCGGTGTACAGGATGGTTGCGCCATTGGTCTCGAACTTGTAGCCGATGGTGCTGAACTGGTTCAGAGGACCGCCAGCCTGGGACTTGTCCTTTACGATCATCTCCAGTGCGCCGCCTTCGGGATCGATGATACCGAAAGCATCCTTGCCGAAGAAGTAGGTGGCATAGGTCACGCCGCCTGCCTTGTTGGCATACTCACCATCCAGGATGGGAGCGAACACATTCTCGATAAAGCGGACACCGTGCAGCTCACCGATCTCGCCGTTGAAGATCTCGGTGGTGGCAGAATACTTGTGAGCCTCGATCCAGGCATCGTGCTTACGCAGATCGTAAGCAACGGAGGGATGGATGACGGCGTAATACTTGCCATTGATGGTAGGCACACGGTCCTTCTTCATCTTGGTCACGGCCTTGGACACCATGTCGGGAGACAGGACACTCATAACAGTGTCGGAAGCTTCCATCTCACCGGGAGCGGTGGGAGTGCCAGCCTTGGCACCGGTAGCCAGAGTGATGTTGTCGCAGTACAGCACATTGGTGTTGACCAGCAGAGCATCACGAATCAGGGTCTCCTGAGTCTCAGCAGCAGATGCGCCCATCTCCTCGGTTGCACCCAGGATCACATCGTCATATGCATGCAGATCCAGAATGTCGGTGACGGCTGCGTAGGTACCGTACTGCTCGATGGAGCCGGTCTTGGAGATCTGGCTCAGCTTCTGACCAGTAGGAATGACACCTTCCTGCAGCTGACCGGCCTTCTCGAAGGTGTTCCATCTGCGCCATTCAACGGTGCGACCGTGGTTGGCAGGCAGAGGCTGCTTCTTGGCGAACTGTGCGTAGAACATCTCTACACGAGCGTTCTCCAGCAGCTCGGTATCATAGAAGGTCTTCAGAGTGGAAGACATACCGGTGGAGGTTTCCACAGCACCGGTGTAGGCGTTCACATAGCCGCCGGTTGCGTTGACGAGAGTACCTGCATCAGCGAACATCTGCAGGTGGAACTTGTTGATGATTTCGTTAAACATGATAATTTCTCCTTTTCCATAACATGGTGAGGAGAATGTATTCCTTTATCTCATTCCGGGATACAGTTTCTCCCCACGAGCCTTGGCAGCATAGATCTCTCTCTTGAGAGCCTCTCTCTGCTCTTTACTGGCTTTTGAGTAGTCGAATGTAGTCACGGAAGCGGATTGACCGGATGTGCCATTTTCGTCAGGGCGGCGAGAGCCTGCCTGGATCGCATTGGAGATCTTCTGAGCAGTCTGTTGCGCTATCACCTGCGATTGAGCTGCCTCGATTTCCTTGCGATGGACGGCTTTGTAGGCATCTTCTACACTCATGATGCCTTGGCCCGGTGCCACCATTCTTGCAAACGCCGGATTCTGCAACTCGGTGCGGAGGTTGAAGTTAGGGAATACCTTCTTCAGTGCCTCACCCTGTTGCTCCAGTTTCGTAAAATGATCTTGGAGCTTCTGCTGTTCCAGATTGCGAGTTTCCTCTCGCTTCTGTCTTGCCGTATCTCGCTCTTGCTGATCGAGACGCTTTGCAGTTTCCACAGTTACACCCATTTCTAGGGCTTTGTCCTCGTAGTATGCATCATCGTCATTGATTGCCTTTGCAAGTGCATCATAATCCGGGCTTGCCGGATCTTGACCATGCTTACGAGCCAGAACCTCTAGTGCAGGGGCCATTTTAGCCAGCGTCTCTTCCGCAGTCTTTGCGGATCTGAGACGAGACTGTACAACAGCCTGCATCTGCTTGTTGTATTCCGGGTCTGCCATGATCTCATCCCAGCTCATACGAGCAGGGGTGGTAGGCTCGGTCTTCTCTTCCGTGGGGTTTTCTTCAGCAGTTGCGACCTGCTCTTGAGGCTTCTGCTCCTGTGCCTGCTTCGGTACTGTGCGCACTGCACCTTCCGGCAACTTAGCAGAGTTTCTCTTCGCTCTTTTTCTTAGCTTCTCTTCAGGAACACCCAATTCCAGGAGACGCTGGTCTTCGGCGGCAAGACCATTTTCGCCCGATACAGCTCCGTCTCCACCGCCTTCGCCACCGGCAGATGCACCTGCACCTGCGCCTTCACCGGCGAAAAGCTGAAGCCAGAACCATTTGTTCTTTGCCATGAGTAAATCCTCCGATATAATCTGTCCGTTTGGGTGGACGAGTCCCATATATATCAATTTCGTGACACCACGAAAATGATGCTAAGTGAGAGCCGGGGTACTCAGGCCGCCCCCCGGCAAGGCGGCTAAGAAAGGAAGTTTTGTAGCACCTTGCGTTTACTATAAAACTTTTAGGGTTCGCTTCTCTACCCCCTAACATCGTAGGAAATATTCTCAGGATATTTGGTAGCCAAAAGCTCAAAGCCCACGCAAATGGCTCGGTAAATCTGCGACACAGAGTCCTTGTATCTCCTATACGGAGTGCATTGGATCTCAGCATTGCCCTCGTCAAGTTTTGTGATAACGCCCCACACAGCTTCCTGTGCTTCCATATAGGAAACATTGCCAGCCAGAGTCAATGCCAGAGCAGATACAGCAGCGCAGACAAGGTCGTGACCTTCGGGACCACTTCCTGCGTGACCTTCTACAGTCACCCGGTTGTATTGTCTGTAATAGATTACATGGATCATGGTTATCACCTCTTCGTATTGACTGCGCCATCGCTATTAGGCTGTGCTGCATCGTTGGACTGCTGTCTTGCATTTCTTACGATTGCGTGTTCTTTCTCGGGAATGCCACCGATGTTGTCGGACTGTGCAATCTGAAGAGAAACACCACCCATTCCCATAGGAACAGCACCACCATTGCTCTGGATCACATCCTGTGCGATCTGCTGTGCCAGCATGGGATCGTACTTCTGTGCAAGGCCCAAAGCAAGCTGCATATATTGCATGAGCTTCTGGTGCATCGTACCCATCTGGGAGATCTTCTGCATGATGATGTCCTTGTCATCGAAGTCCATTATTTCCAGACACATAAGGCTCTGGTCTACCATCTGCGGATTGAAGAAGCCAAGCTGGAAGAACTGGAGTGCCAGCTCATTCTGTGCCACCTTCGTGTACACATTCTTCTTCTGTGCGCTGACCTTGATGTCAAACACCGGCAGGCGGAAGCCCATGTCCTGACCGAAGTCATTACCCTGGTGCTGGGGTTGGAGGCCTTGGTTTGTGTATGTGATGTACCGCTCCATGCCATACTGACCAAGGATGCGGAACTTTCTCGGCATATCGTAGAACTGACGGATCAGTTCGATACACATATCCACCATGTCGGAATACACACGGTAAGATGCCTGGGTGGAATCGGAACTGGTCTTGCCAGCAGCCTCCTGCAGTGCGGCGATACCGGATGCAGCTGTCACAGAGCCGGGAGTGGAGCCTGTGGCAGCTTCGGTGTTACCAGAGGTCTCTCTCAGCTCATCGATGGAACGGTCCAACAGATTGACATACATACCATCCAAAGCTGTATGTTCGATTCTGCGAAGGGTAGCCTCATCCACATTGCCATTGACATGGACAACAGGCTTTGTAGTATCCAGGAACTCCTCCTCGTTGATGTTGCCATCGATTCTGGAGAAGTAGCGAGGAGTCGCACCCACCATGGCATTCTTAACCATAGCAGTTTTCAACAGGTCGATTTCCGTCTGGGGGTTACGGCACAGATCCACATAGCCATATCCACAGGGACTGCCCTCGATGGGATACAAAGCATCAAAGAAGTAAGGGTACTTGCCGTGATCGTACAGACCTCTCTCTGCCATGGAAGGTTCTTGTGTCATAATAGGCATACCACTCATCGGATCGATCATAGGCTGCCCGGTCATCTGGTCGATTACTGGCTTCGTAGGTCTCTGAGTCTCGTTTTCCGTAGCATAGATGACCTGATCGCCCACATAACGGCAGTATTGCAGGGTGTTCTTGCCCTGGATGTACTTGTGATAGTAGACCTCGATGACTGTGTGCTTGTTCTCGGTCTTCACATGGTCATCGTAAAGGAACTTGGTACTGAGGAAGCTCTGTCCCTTCAGTTTGCCTTGCAACTGAGGATACCGCTCTTCCAGTACATCCTTGTCCCACATCTCGGTGTGGAAGAAGTAACGGCTTCTCTGAATGTCGGTCACACCAGGCTCCCAGTACACATTGAGCAGGTTCACCTTCTCTACATGGATGTCACCCAGACCGTTGAGCTTGCTCTTATCCCACACCACCTTGTACAGAGCAGTGCCGGTCTTCAGCTTCTGCCACATAGCATCGGAGTAGGTAGCCTCAAAATTGTTCTGCTCCAAAACACAAGGAATGATGGCACTAAGCATCATAGCCTCACCCTTGTCACCCTGTTCTCTTGCTAGGATGTTCGGCTCCGGGAATGCCTTCATGGCATCTGCGTGTTTGGATACAATGACATTGTGAAGCCAGCCGGACACAGCCTTGAATCCATCGTCACCGGCTGCCTTGCTATTCTTCTGCTCCTCAATGCTGTTTCTCAGTTTCCACCAGTTCTCCGAAGCGAGAATGCGCTGTTCGGTCTGCACCTTACCAGCTTTGTACTCCTCTAGGGTCTTGGTGAATGCCTTCAGTTGTTCTGCACCGATCTTCTGCGCCATGGGAGCAGGAGTGGGTGCAGACGGATCATTTGCAGGCTTTACCACCTGCAGCTCAGGTCTCTTCTCAATTTCCATTGTTTATCCTCCAGTTATCGTTTTTTCGTAAACATATTCAGCGGATCGGAGAGGATTGTCTTATGCTCCACCTCTCTGATCGGTTCGATAGGTCTAGACATACACATATACCGCCATTCGTCAGCGATGTGGTCTTCCAAAGAGGTATCAATATCCTCCACCTTATGATCGTCATACATCAGCAGTGGTATGGTACGGATAAAGCCCTTGCAATTCTCAAAGACATACATCCTCGCATAGCCATTGGCATCGAACTGGAGTCTGTAGTGGCACTGCATCCATCCTGCGATGCGTTCATGGTCACCTGGAGTGAAGTACACACCATACTTGATTGCTGTGTCTGCGATGCTGTCACCTCTTGATGCATCCCATATAGCAGGGTCAGCCACGCCATGGATCTGCTTACCCTTAAGCCACGGATGCTCTCTCTCCACCTTAGCGATCTCATCGAACTGCTTGTCCGGTGTCCACTTCACACCCTCATTCGGTGTGGAGGTGCAGCCGTATAGCTCCATGATCCGGTATAGGGTACCGTCATAGTCGATGGCCCACCATGCACAGCTAAATGGCTTGGCATAACCAAAGTCATAGCTTCGGTAAATAGTCCAGCCTCGTTTATCCTGGGCATTGAGGTCGAATGGCTTAATGACATGAGTCCATCTGCCGGTCTCTTTGGCTTCCCCTTCTGTGATGCCTGCCTCATGACACTTGGTAAGATCCGGTGTCTCACGGAAGTCTTCAAAGAATTGACCTTCAAAGATATCCCACCGACCATATAACCATGCCTCTCTCAGTTTCGGAGGCAATGACTCCAGCTGCTTTATGTAGTCCGGCTGACTCTCAAGCAGTACCTTGTTGTCTGTTACAAGGGACTGGATGAAGGTGTAGTCATCAGGTTCTTCACCGTTCTCAAACTTCCTGTCTATGAATACTCGCTTAATGTACTGATGCCCCTGTCCACCGGGGTTGCAGGTGTAATAGACTCTCTTCGGGAAGTCATTAACACCACGAAGACAGGCCACTATGGTCTTCATCTGGTACTCGCTCAGCTGTGTAGCCTCGTCCAGGAAGATGACATCGTATTCCACACCCTGAAGGCGGTCCAAGTCTCCATCTTTTGCACAGTACGCAAAGTTGATGGAGCTTCCGTTACCGAACTTCAGCACCTTGTCCTTATCGTTGTACTTGGCGATCTCCAGAAGCTCCACTCTCAGGATGTTGATGTGGTTGTTGATAAGCTCTGGGTATGTTCTACGCACAATCAGGATGCGAATACCGGCATAATGGAGAGCCAGTAGCTTCGCCTTGGTACGCACACTCCAGCTCTTACCACCGCCTCGTGCGCCGCCGAATGCGATGTGTTTCGTCTTCGCCTTGAGGAACAGCTTCTGCTTCTCGCTGGGTGGTTGGATAGTCAGTGTCTTCATTTGCTGTACTCCTCCAGTTCTCCTTGGATCGTGACCTTGACCTCATTGTTCTCCTTCTCGACCATAGCTTCCTTCCGTAGCTTCTCGATCCGTGCCTCCTGCTCACGCAGATCAGCCTCAGATCGAATCATCTGGATGTCCTTCAGGTTCTTAAGGATCACGGACACATCCTTCATGATGGAAGTGTCCACCAGAAGCTCCTCGTCAGCTTCTAACAGGCTTTTTACTTTGTCGAGAAGTAAGTCGGAAACACCAATTAACTTGGCTGCACGGTCTGCCTGCTTGTTGCTGATGGCATTAAGAGCTTTTGTCTGCGTTTTGTTGATGTGCTGTTGACGAAGTTGCACCCACTCTTCACTCTTAGCTCTCCTACCTATGACAGCACTATCTATGCCGTACTTCTGAGCCAGCTTACGGTAACTGGTGTCCGTGGTGATGTATTCGGTTTTGATAGCCTGCCAGTCAGCCATAAGCCACCTCCTCTCTATCGATATGGTCATCTTAACAAAGCGTCACCGAATATCTCCACCCCCGAAACACGGCACAAAAAAGAGGAGGCCGAAGCCTCCCCTAATTCGTTATTTCTCATTAGGACTAAAACACGCATCAAGCTCCTTCTGGAGCTGTTCTGCTTCCTCCCATGTGTAATAGCCGTCATAAGTCGGGAACATGATCTTCCACGCAACAGTGGCTTTTCCCTCTTTCGCCGCCTGCGGAATCCATTCTTCCACAGAAAGTTGTTGAATCTCACGAACGGGATCATTTTGAGCATCATTCCGCCAATCGGCCTCTCTTTTCACAATCCAGAACTTATCATTCTTAGCAAGTTCTCGGATGGCGTTGAACAGGCCTTCCAAGAGTTCCTCCTTCGCATCCTCCATATGCTCCTCGTCTGTCCAGATATAGTCACCGAACAGCGAACTCACCTGATGCAGAACATCAGGATCTTTTCCTTCCTCGCCCTCTTTAACCCACTTGCGGACGAGTTTTCCGCTTTCGTCTTTAATGAACCCAAGTCTCATACTGTCCCCTCCTTAGTAGCGCCCCACGAGGCCGTGGCTGGGATGCTCGATGCCGTTCTTCTTTTCCAGAGCAATGATCCGCTGCTCCAGTTCGCTGGCGAAGCGATTCTGCTCACGCTCTCGCTCATCGCGCCAGACATTCTCCTGGAATTTGCTGAGCGCCTCTTCCACTCGCTTGTTGACCTCTGCCTCGAATCTCTTTTTGCTGATAATCATGTTGTTTTCCTCCTAAGATGTAAAGTGTAGTTATAATATCTGCAGCAAAGATGAAAGTTTGCCACAGGATATCACTAAAATGGTGGTTCAAAGCCGGACTTCTTTTCTGCCTTGCAGTCTTTGCACAATGCTGATTCATAGTTCACGCATACTGCACAGGCTTTCGCAAACTGCTCTGCACCACGTGGCTGGTTGCCCTTTTCATAGTGGAACGGCTTTTCCTCCTTTGGTGGCTCAGGCAGTGGCATCCAGTGGGACACATATACAATTTCCGTTGTATTATCCCAAGTTGAATACCAACGATTTCCTCGATGTGTGACTTTTTGTATGTCATCGTTCATATAGACATACACAAGAACCGGCACACCATCTTGGGGCAACTCATGCCTAACAGGAATCCACTTCTGCACCGTTACTCCGTTGGCAATAAGGTAGTCGGCAATCCCTTCTATACTGCCAAAACAGTTTTCGTGTGCTATCCCACGAAACAACTCAATCAGCTTTTCTCTTGTGTTAGGCATTGTCGCACCTCCAATCTAAGGCTTGACCGCAATTACCGCAGTATTTATTCCGCTTATTAAATGCGTTTGTCAAAAAGAATGTTTCATTACATCGTGGGCAACAACGCCAATCATCGTTATCAATTCTTTGCTTTTCGGGTGTCTGTTTCCGTAATGCCATAATAGCTATGTCCAATGCTTCTCTTATGCGTATATGCGGTGGCAATCCGATGTGGTGTACCCTCATATGGTCTTGTATTCGCTTAATAGCTTCGTTGTTATCCATCATTCTCCCTCTCTCCTTTCTCCGTAGGAACAGAAATCGTATGGCTTTGGGTCTGTCAAGCCGTCTTGGTGTTTGCAGTACAATTTGCCACTTGTATAAACACCGCAACTATGGCAATCCTTACACCGCACCACTTCCAC
>JAEIGA010000983.1_pt1 | contig 42870 bp, 58 predicted proteins | sample 9270691 | NCBI WGS metagenome assembly JAEIGA01 (sample SAMN17057246, study PRJNA624740) | gut metagenome | biome: biome; isolation source: fecal sample | host: Bos grunniens | place: China: Xizang | collected 2019 | reverse complement strand
CGTACTGGGCCTGCACCGCTTCCTCGTGCTTCCGCTTCGCGTCCTCAATGGCATAGGAGATCACGCTCCAGGCAATGCCCAGGGCCGTAAGGGCCCCAGCCGCAATGCTCAGCCCCCTCGCGGAGACCCCGATGCCGTCCATGAACTTGATGAGCCTGCCGGACTCGTCGCTCACGTCCTTCAGCTGCTTCGCCATGCTGGACAGCTTCAGGGCCGCCGCAAAGGGGACGATCCTCGCCAGGGTCCCCTCCAGGGTCCCCAGCCGCTCCACAAAGGAAGTCAGATTGTCCAGAGCGCCTTTGAAAAATTTACTGTCCAGCCCGGTCTTGATGAACTCCGTCCAGGTGTTCTTCAGAACGTTGGATTTCCTGGTCCAGGAATCCATGGCGTTCTCGATTTCCTTGTCCGCCGAACCCGCCGCGTTCCGGTAGTCGTTCAGCATGGACTCGTACATATCCCAGTTGTTGATGAGGGCCAGAAGCTGGGAGGTACGGAGCTTGCCGCCGATGTCTGAGACCATTTCCATCAGCTGGGCCTCCGTCAGCACCCCGTCCTTCAGGGATTTGGACAGTCCCTCCATGGCCTTCATGGGGTCGATGATGGAGCCGGTGGCCTGGGCCGCGTCGTAGGCGTCCCTGGCGTACAGCCTGATCACGTCTTGCAGTCCGGCGATCTCCCCGGTGGTCCAGGTGACGCCCTCCTCGATCTCGGTTTTCGTGTCCCCGACGATATTCAAAAACAGGGCCCGGAGCGCTCTTGCGGTTTCGGTGCCGGACCGCTGCGTAACTGCCGTGATGGTGCCGATGGAGGCCGCCAGCTCGTCCACGCCCACGTGCATCTGGGCCGCCACGGGAGCCACGATGCCCATGCCCTCCGCGATCTTCTCAATGCTGGTGGCGTACTTGTTGTCGATCTCGTTGGCGCCGTCCAGCACACGGGTCAGGGCGTCGATGCTGCCGTGGTACTTGTAGGCCGCGTCCACCGACAAAAGGAACTGCTGGGCCGTGTCCGCCGTGGTGTCGCCCACGATCTGGGTTTTCTGGGCCAGCTCCGCCAGGTCCCCGGAAAGCTCCCGGTAGCCCGCTCTGGCAAAGGCCGCCACCCCGGAAACGTAGTCCGCGGCGTTGGAGCCGTAGCGGGAGGCCACCTCGTAGGCCTGGCTCTCCACCCCGGCCATCTGGTAGGCGTCGAAGCCCGTGACCTTGCGGACGGTAACCAGCTCGTCGTCCACGGCCTTCAGGGTTTGCAGGGCCTCCGTGAAGCCGTTGGTGATGGCCCGGATTCCCGCGTACACCGCCCGGTAGGCGGTCATACGCAAAATGAAAGAATCCACGGACCGGCCCAGAATCTTGTAGGCCAGACTTTGCTTCTCCGTGGCCTTTGCGTGTTCTTCCCCGATCTTCGTGTTCTGCTTTGCCGCCTGCTCCACCCGGCTGTGGGCCTTGATCTGCTCCTTCTGGGCCTTGGTGTTCTCACTCAGCGCCTTGGTGCTGGCCCCCATGGTCTGGTTGCCGTCCTGGAAGGATTTGTTGGTTTCGTCCAGCTTTTCCTTCAAATCCTTTTGGGCCTTGGAGAGATTTTCCGTCCGGGTCTTGGTCCTGGACAGGGTGGTGTTAAAGGTTTTCAGACTGGAATCGTCCGTCTGGATCGTGATTTTCCGGTTGTCCAGCTTGTCGATTTTCGCCTGAAGCTCTTTTACCTGTTCGTCCTTCACCAGAACTTGCAGCGTTACCTGTGCCATTGTATCACCTCTCTGAAAACCGCCGCACAAGGACGCCCTCATGCGGCGGTGTAATGCCATGCCGTAGGGCGGCCAGACCCCTGGCCGCCGTATCTCCCGTCGTAGGGGCGGTCACTGGCCGCCCGTCTCTGTCATTCCGAGCAAAGCCCTCGTAGGGGCCGATGCCCACATCGGCCCTCCGTACCCTCGACCATCGGTCGCCACCCTGCCAACTAATCGTCAAATCGCACCGGGCAGGTCTCCCCGCATTCCTCCGGGCCCTCGTCCGTCAGCAGGGCCAGGATTTTGGAATCCAGATACCGCTTCACGATAATCAGCGCCCGCACCGTGGACAGGGGCAGACGGATGTCCGTTGCGTCCTCCTCCTTGACGGTGCCGCCGTTGATGAACTCCTCGTCCAGCAGGGGCTTGAACTCCGCCCGGAGGCCCGCCGTGGGAATGTCGCTCAGATGGGTGATGAACTGTCCCACGTTCTCCACCACCACGTTTTCGGCGGCCTGACTTGCCCGCAGCAGGGCCCCTTCCAAAGCCTCCCCGTACTCTCTGGAGAGCCTGTCGCAGATTTGTTCCAGCTTTTCTTCCAGTCTCGCGTCCCGCTGGGCAAGGACGGCCTCAAATTCCGCTTTCGTCATATCGCTCAGTACGTCCTCCAATCTGTTTTTGACCTCCGCCCGGAAGCCCGCCATGGTGTAGGGCATCCCGCAGCGTTTCCAGTAGGATTCCGGGTCCCCGTGGTTGGAGCCCCTGCCTCTGGCGTGAACTTCCTTGTGGCTCAGAATGTTCTCGATTTTGATGCTTGGGTACAGTTTGCACAGGTACACGCAAAAATTCACCGCCAGCTCGTAGAGGGCCTTGCAGTGATTTTTGTCCCCGGCGCTTCCGTCCTCGATCATCTCAAACTGCACGTTCAGGGGGCCGCCCGCGATCTTCGCCCCGTTGACAATCAAACGCCCGTCGTAGGAGCCGTTGGGCCCGAAGGCCGCGCCCCAGCAGGGCTGGGTGAATTCCAGTGTTTTCGCCACGGCATAGGACCCGTCCGCCAGCTTGCCGATGGCGGCGTGGGGGCAAACGTCCGCCCCGCTCCGGTTCCAGGAGTTCCCGTAGATGTTCTTCCCCAGGATGGAAAACATTTCCTCGGCGCTCACGGGCCTGTCCCCGTCCCGCAGTCCCACGCTCTGCCCGTTCACCGGCTGCACGTAACGCTTCAGGACGGAGCCCGCTAAATCTGTGGAGTGGACCGTAATGCCCGTGGGGAGAATGTAGTCGTTGTGGTACTGCTTGTAACAGCCGTTCTCCACCAGCAGGCACTCCAGCAGACGAAAATCTGTCATTCGTCCTCCACCTCCGGCAGGCCCGCCAGAGAGGTGAGCAGGGAGAGCACACCGGCAACCGCGGAAACCGACAGCACCCGCAGCCAGTCCACCTCGGAAATCGCCGCGCCCACGGCCACCATGCTCACGGCGCTCTGGGCAATCGTCTTGACGGCACGAATCAGCGCCGCCTTCCACCATTTCTTGTTCGTCAGCATAAAATTTCCTCCTTCGTAGCGGCGGGCACCTGTGCCCTTCATGGGTATTGCCCGCCATGTAGGGGCGGTCACTGGCCGCCCGCGTCTCTCCGTAGGGGCGGTCATTGGCCGCCCGCCGTTCTCCCGTTGTCATTCTGAGCGAAGCCGAAGAATCCGTACTCCCCGTCCCGCCGTGTAGGGACAAGCATTGCTTGTCCGCCGCTCAACCTTCGTCAATCACTTACTGTTGATCCGTTCTTCCAGGGTATCAATGCGCTTATGCGCCTGCTTCGTGGATTCCTGCACCGCTGTCAGCTCCGTCAGGAATTTCACGGTCTGGTCGTCCTGCTTGTCCTGTTTCCGCTTGATGTCGTCCACGCTGGATTTGATGTACCCCAGCTCCGTCAAAACGATCCCGTCCTGTTTTCCTACCGCTTCATCGTCCTTCTTCTTGTTGCGGAACGCTGTCACCACGCCGAAAACGACGCCCGCGATTCCGCCAAGAACCGAAACCAATGCGGCGATTTGTCCGATTTCCATTTCAAACAACCCCTTTCTTCCGATTTATGCGTTCCCCCAGTCCGTCACGGTGACGCTGGGGAAATCATGGACGGAAACCGCCGTGATGCTCATAGGTTCCGTACCCGACAAAGGAATGGTGAAGCCCTGAACCAGATGCCGCTCGATCTCGGTGCTGCTCAAATCCGTCCGCACGATCTCAATGAGTTCGTTGACCTCCATGTGGAAAATCTGGTTGCAGCGCACCGTCACCGCCTTGTGCAGGGCCGCCGTCCGCTTCACTTTCCACTCCGCGTAGTCCGCGCACATACGGTAGGTGGCAAATTCCGGTTTCGGGTCCCGTTTGGTTCTCCGCCCGATCCGGCTCACAGCCGTCGGGCTTCTTGGGTCGTTGTTTGTGGCTCTCGCCGCCGGTTGCAGGTAGTCCGCGGTCATGTTCCCGGTCACGATGTAGTCGTTGTACACCTGGTCGATCTGGCTCTCATAGGCCAGCTCCCCGGTGATCTGGGCCTCGTCCATCATAAAACGCCATGCCACGGGCTTTTCCGTGTCCAGCAGGTCGTCCTGGGATGGGTCCACCCGGAGCCGTCCGCTCCGGTCATAGCCCACCCATGCGTTCACCATGCCGCAGAGGCCCAGGATCACCTCCGCCACGGTGCCGCTCTCGTTGTCCACGATGAGGGTGTAGGGCGCGTCCGTCAAATCCGCGGTGCCGCCCCCCGGCAGGCTCTGGGTCTGCCCGTTGTAATACTCGGTAAACACGGGAACCGTCCCGTCGTAGGGCTCCCCGTCTCCCCGGTCCATCTGCAAAATGGAGCGGATGGGGGTAAAAATGTTGGTGCCCTCGTTCACCACGTAGCTGGCCTCCAGGACCCCGTTCAGAGTCCCGTCCAGCCCCGCCCACTTGTCCGTCAGGGAGAATTGAACGGTTTTCCCGTTGTGCTGAATCCGCTCGGAGGGCCGTTCCACCCGGTACACCCCCATGGGGAAGTACAGCTCAAAACCCTCCGGGGAACCGTCCTCCACAATGATCCCCATGTCGATGGCGATCTCCGTCCCGAACCACACGTGGTTCACGTTGTAGTCGAATTCCCCGTCCAGGTTCGCCAGGGTCACGTCCGCCGTCCACCTGGCCCCGTTCTGGAGGTTGCAGCTCACGGAGCCGGAGCGGATAAAATTTTTGCTCCGCAGGTTGTAGGGGTTGTTGTCCAGCAGGAAGGCGGTGCTCCCGTCCGGGTTCAAAAACCGCAGCCTGGCCAGCTTCACGAAACCGCCCTTCCGCAGGGCACGGGTGTAGGCGCCCCACTGGGAAGAAGTCATGCGCCCTCACCCTCCCCCTGGATTTCTCCGAATTTCGCCACGGAGCCGTCCACCGGCCCGATCTCCACCCAGGGGACGGAGGCGGTGATCTCCTGCTTCAGACTGTTGTCGTTCACGGAGGTCTGGATTTCCCCGCTCACGGCCACCTTCCAGAAGTCCCCCCGCCGGGAGCGCAGGAACAGCGTGTTTTTTGTGCCCGACAGCTTCCGCAGGGCATCCCGCAGGTCGTTTGTGTCCTCGTACTCGCCGGGGGCCTTCAGCCAGCCGATGAGCCCCGCCAGGGTCCCGCTGTGCCGGTTCTGGGTGTCCGGCATCACCACGGGATACTGGGTAAAGGTGGGGTACACCCCGGGGGCCGCCCCGTTGCCGTCCGACCCGGAAGCCACGTTCAGGGCAAACCGGAACACGTTGAGGGCCATGTAGTCCCCGTTGGCCCGGTTCTGCTCCGTGGCCGTCTCGATCAGATCCCACTCCCAGAAGCAGGGGGAAACCGCGTCGCTCTGATTGATGACCGCCTGGGTGTCCGCCGCGTACTGATTGATGACCTGATACACATAGCAATTTCCGTTGGTCGCCCCGTAGTCGTAGTACACCAGCTCCGGGGAGCTGTCCGTCCATCCGAAGTTGGCAAAAAATTCCAAAGGCCCTCCGTTGGTCCTGCGGTAGACGGTTCCGTCCGTCTGGGAACCGAAATAGCTCACCGGGGCCAGCCCGCCCGCGCCGGGGAAGGCCACGCTGGGATTGTCGTACTCCCGGTGGAAATCCATGTCCTGCGCGGTAAGCAGCACCTGGGCGTTGGCGTTTCCGTATACCGCCGTGGCCCAGTCCGTGGTGGTGCCCCCGTTCAGCGTCACGCTGGAAATCGGCGCCTGGGTGTAGCCCGTCAGGGTCAGCGTTTCGTCCATCTGGGCCTGTCCCTCGTAAATCTCCCAGATCGTCGCGTAAAACTGTCCCTTGGTCTGCTCTGTGCTCCCCATAGTCAGCACAAAGAGATATTCGTCCTCCGGGTGGAACTGGGTGTTGACGAATTTCTGCCCGGTGGGCAGGAAAACCAGGTCGCTGCCGTCAAATTGAAGGGCCACCTCGGTCCCGTCCGTTTGCAGGATGGTAAATAGATTTCCCCCGCCTGTCGGAGCGTTGGCGAAATTCCCATGCCACACAAAGCTCCACGGCGCCTCCGTCAGATTTGCGGGGAAATTCCAGACCGCCGCGTTCTCCTGGGGCAGTTCCAGCCAGCCGTCCCCGTTGTAGTAGGGCTCAAAGTCCGTGGAAATTCCCTCCACGGCCGCCGCATCCAGAGCGGCTTCCAGGGCGGCCACGTGCTCCGCTCCCTGCTGGTCCGCCCAGGCCATGTTGTTGAGGCCTTCGATGAGGGCGTCGATGACCTCCGGGGACAGGTCCGCCTCCACGCCGGTGATGTAGCCGGGAATGTAATCTCCGCTTTTGACCGTCACCTTCACGGCCCCGACAGATTTGTCGCAGACCGCCGTCACGGCGCCCTCCATTTCGGCGGTGTCCCCTTCCATGGAGGTAAATTCCACAATATCGCTCAGCAGTTCCTCTCCCTGGGAACTCTCGCCGCTGAGCTGCACATAATAATCTCCGGGGGCGAACTGATCCGGCTCCCACACAAAGGAGGTGGCCCCCCATACCTTCCCGGTGTCCTGCACCGTCACAAACTCGCCGTCCAAAAAGGTCCAGGCCTGCCATCTTGCCCACAGCAGGGAGGTCCCGGCGTAGTCCGGGTTGGGGGCCGTCCACGCCCCGGTGAAGGTGTAATTCCCGCCGAAGCCGTCGGGCCCGGACACGATTTCGATGCCGGAGGGCCGGTTGATCTGGAACACCGACAGAGACCGCTGCACCACGCTCTGGTCGTCGGTGGCCCCCCACCACTGGGTGATCTTGAATTTTCCCGTGTGCCCGGTCTCGCTGCTCTGCGCCGTCCCGAAATAGGTGTTGGGAACCTGGCAGGAAAACCGGTTCACGGTCCCGTCCGCGGACACCGGGGAAAAGGGCGTGTCCAGCACCACCTTCCCGGTGCTGTTCCCCGGCGTACTGGCCGCGTCGTTCTTATAAAAATCGATCTGATACGCCACCATGGGGGAATTTCCGTTCACGTTCCAGGAGATCGTCACCTGCTGTCCGAGAACGATGAACACCACCCCGTTGGCAATGCCGGAGATCAGGTCCGGCGTAATATTAGTCGGCTGATAAATCGCCATACTCTAACCTCCGTGTCCCGTCCGGCTAATAGCTCCAGCCGTCCAGGTTCAGCTTCAAATCCTGCTCCAGCGCCTGCTCCGCCCATTTGCGGTCGATCAGCCGCTGTTCCGCCACGGCGTGGAAGGGCCTCGGACCGGGATAGGGGCGAAGCCTGTACTGATAGGGGCCCCCGTCCTCCACCACGTCCGCCACGGTGCCGTCCGGGTCCTGCCCCATCTTCCACCGGGCCTCCTTGGTGTAGGGGTCGTCCCGCACGTCCTGGACCTCCAAAGTTTTCGTCTTTGGATCGTAGCGCCGCTCTATGTTGTTTTTGTCCTGCAAGCCACCAAGCTCCCGGTCCCGCACGTACATCTTGGGCTCATATTTCCGGTAGACTTCGGTTTCCACGGCCCCCTGGATCGCGGACACTGCGACCTCCGCCACCTTTCCTTCCATGGCGTAGTCCACCGCCATGTCCAGAATCTCCATAAACGCCTGCAAATCCCTACACAGCGCCATAAAACCACCACCATTCCGTAGGGGCCGATGCCCACATCGGCCCTCCCCCGTAGGGCGGCCAGACCCCTGGCCGCCGTTGTCATTCCGAGCGCAGCGAGGCATTGCGCCCTTCATGGGCGAATCCGTAACCCCCTACCCAGTAGGGGCCGATGCCCACATCGGCCCTCCCACGCAGCGGCGACCATTGGTCGCCACCCTAACCACTAATCACTAAAATCTGACCGCTAACCGGAAAAATACCTCCACACCGGCACCCTCGTCAGATACGCCCGGTTCTGCTCAAACTGCTTAAGCTCCTCCGTGAACGCCGCCCGGTTCCGCTCCCGCCGCTGGCTGATCTTCTCGGCGTAATTTCCCTCGTTGGCGGTGGAAAAACTGGAATCGTGAATCTTCATCTGGATATTCAGCCAGTTGTTGTCGAAGCGCTCGTCCCACACCACGGCCACCGCCAGGGCGAACAGCCGCGTCAGGGTCTCGTCAAAATCACGGAAGCTCCCATCGGTGTAGAAATCCAGCTCGTACACCACGCCCTCCGCCGCCTGCTGCGGGAAGGTCACGTTCCCGGTCTCCGGGTCGTAGGTGAAATCGGTGTACGCTTCCTCCGTAGGGGCCGCGGACCCCGTCGGCCCTTCCTCCCCGCTCAGAACCGTCACCGAACAGATTTCATATCCCGCCATGCCGGTATCCACCGTCACGGGCCCCTCCAGGCTCTCCGCCGTGGAGACCCATTCCGCGTCGTCATATCTGGGGGCCACCATGCCGCTTTTCAGCCAGGCCGTCAGATTGGGAGGCCGGTTCAGCAGGGGCAGAGCCAGCAGCACCCAATCGGATTTCGCCCGGAAGAACCGCGCGGGGCTCAGCGCCAGCTCCCGGTCCCACCGCACGTCGTCAATCAGCAGCTTTGCCTTCTGGATGATTTCGCTCCACCCGATCATGTTCCTTTCCTCCCATCCTTATCCGTAGGGCGGCCAGACCCCTGGCCGCCGTATCTCCCGTCAATACATTTTGCATTTTTAATTTAATCTTGTCCGCCCTGTCCGACAAAAAGAAACCCCCCATAAGGGGGGTTTCGGAGGCGTTTTCCTTATCCGCCGATGCCGATGGTAAAGACGCAGGAAGCCACCACGTCGCCGCCGATGGAGTAGGTGGCGCTGGCCTGGAATTCGCCCTCGGTGGAACCGGCGTTCACGGTGCCGTTCTGAAGCAGGCTGGTGCCGGTGGGCGGGGTTTCCAGAGCGACGCAGGACAGGTAGGCGGGGTCGGGAACTGCGGGATAGCCGTTCACCATGAGCATGACGGGAACCTTGCCGGTCTCGCCGGTGTCCACCTGGTACGCGCCGCCCAGCACGTACATACCCTGAATGGCGGAAGAACCGTTGTCGCAGGGAACGTACAGGTAGTGGACCAGATCGGCGGAACCGTCGGAGCAGGCGCCGCAGCCGGACTGCACCACGCTTTCCTCAAAGGAAATGGCGGTGCCGGAGATGGAGGTGGTGGCGTTGGAGCTGCCGTTGCCGGTGATGCCCGCAGCGCCGTTCAGCTTCAGGAAGGGGTAGACCACAACCAGGGAGCCGATCCGGGAGCCGGTGCCGTCCTCCTTCACGTTGGAGTACACGGGGTACACCAGCCGGACGTTCACCACAGTGGGGTCGATGTTCGCCAGAATGGTGGCGTACTCGGTGGTAGCGGCGTTGACCCAGTACCACACCTTGTAGGTCTTGCCGTCCTCGGCGGCAAAGCCCTCGATCTCGTTGCCCTCGCCAATGGGATAGGGGATGCCGTCGCCGGAGATGGTGGACTGAGCGCCAACCTCCTGCACGTAGGCAAAGGCCTCGGAGAAGCCCTGACCCGCAACGGGGGTGCCGTGCTTGGCGGAGGAGATGTACAGAGTGCCTTCCCCGCCGATCAGGTCGTCGCACACCAGGGTGGGAGCGCCGTAGCCGTGGAGGCCGCCGGTCTGGTAGGCCCGCATGGCAAGGGACAGGTTTACGTCGGTGATTTCCAGGGTAGCGTTGGAGTCGCTGGGGATCACCGCCACGATGGGGTTGCCCACACCGGCACGGATTTCACCCATGGTGACAGAGGTGGTGCCCGTGGCCTCGGTGAGCTTGTTGGAGTAGTACAGCACTTCGCCGCTCAGAGGCCGGGATACGGTCACGGACTCGGCGAACTTGGAGATCATGTACTCCACGGAAAAACGAGGTCCATACATTGGATTATCACTCCTTTATGATGTAGGTTTGTTTTCTTGTGCCCTGACGGCGTTTTCGGCGGCGCCGTTTCCCACGGCGCCAAGGCTCTGCATGGAGGCCAGCCCGTTCCTTTTTCTGCCCCAGTAGGGGGACGGAACAGGGTTTCCGTCCTTGAAGCTCACCATCCCGGACATCTGCCCCGTGGTGACGGCCAGATAGTCCAGCCGCCGCCGCAGCAGCTCCACGTTCCGGTCCAGCTTCAGAATGGGCCAGCTCCACACATCTTCCTCCGGCAGGCCGCAGCCCTGGGCGGCAAAGATCACCTTGTCGCTCAGTCGTATCTCCAGCCCCTCCAGGTCCTTCTTCGCCATCATGGCTTCCATTTTCAGGATTTCCGGGTTTGCCGTTTCCGAGGCCAGGCGGATTCCGTTCTGGGCGGCGATCACAGGCCGGAGCCTGCCGAACTGCCGCGGGGAAACGGAAACCTGCCCTTCCTCCCCCAGAAAACGGATTTCCCGGAGCTTTCGCGGATTGTTTTCATCCGGCAGGATCAGCGTCCGCTTCGCCCGCTCCGAGGGCTCCATCCCCTCCCCAAGCCGTAAGGAGAGATACAGAAGCGCCACGGCGGAGCTCAGCATACCGCTGACCTGTCCGGTTGTCTGCAATGCGTCCAGGTCCATTTGATAGAAGGCCGTCAGCAGCGGAACCGACAGATAAGCCACAGGGAGACTCTGCTGCACGAATTCCAAAGCCACACGTCCGAACTCAAAGGCCCGGCTTTCCGAGACCCGCACAGGGTAAAGCGTGATTCCCTCCACCGTCACGGGCTCGTATCGGTCTATTTTGTCCAGTATCTCAATCGGAAGTTCCTTCATGCTTCGCTCCTTCCGTTTGATTCCTTATTTCCCGGCCTGTTTCCGGGCCTCCTGCACCGCCTCGATCTGTCCGGCGATTTTCTTCGCTTCCTCCCCCAGGGCCTTTTCCATCCGGGAGAGCTGGCCCAGGGCCTCCGGGGTGGCGGTCATGGTCAGCAGCTCCACAAGCCGGGGCAGAAGGTCGTTGTAGGCGGCGCAGCGGGCGGCGATCTCGTTCCCCACCAGCCTGTCCAGGTCCTTGAAGTCCCGCAGCAGGTCGAAAACCGCGTTCCTGGCCCCGGCGTCGGATTTCAGCCGTTCCAGCTCGTTCATGGGGTGCTTGGAGGCGGCCCGGTCATAGTCGTCCTGGCTCATCAGCCAGCGCTCTCCCTCCACGGCCTCGAACTCCGTCCCCAGGTAGAATTTCAGCAGGACCCCCATCATATAGCGCCACCGCTTCGCCGGGTTCTCCGCGCACAGCACGTTCTCATAAACCTCCGAACCCACGCCGTAGGGGCCGCTGCCCTCAGCGGCCCTGCCTTCCCTCTCGGGGGAAGGTGTCGCCGCAGGCGACGGATGAGGGGTCTCCCCCCACTGCACCGCCGTCCGATACCGGGTGATGCACCCGTCCGCGATCTCCTCCGCCACCTTCACCTTCAGGCTCAGCGGCATATAGGTGTTCCAGATTGCGTAATTGGTATTCAGTTCAAACATTCAGGTTTCCTCCGTCCTTATGTTTTTTGTTTTTCTCCGTAGGGACAAGCACTGCTTGTCCGCCAAACCTCCCCTGCTTGCAGGGGAGTGGGACCATTTTGCCCACAATGGCAAAATGGTGGAGGGGTTCACACCCCGTCCCCCTTCAACGTCCGTTCCCGTACCGTACATTTCCCCGCCGTTTCGGTCAGAATGCACCGCCCCTCCTTGGGGCAGTACCTTTGGTGTCCGCAGCTGTAATACTCCTGCCCCTGTTCCTTCAGAACCTTGCAGAAAAACAGCCCGTTCCTCCCCCGGCAAGCAAAATCACACTTCGCCATACTCTCTCCCGTAGCGGCGACCATTGGTCGCCATGTAGGGGCGGTCATTGGCCGCCCGCGTCTATCTCATTCCGCAAATGGCAATTTGCGGAATACCTCACCTATTCCCTATTCACTATTCCCTATTCCCTACAAATTACTGAGGTTCCCCGTCCCCAGCACAATCGCGTTGCTCACGGACCCCGGCACCAGCACGAAACAGCTGTCCCCCACGCTCAGAGCGGCGTATGCGCTCCCCACGCAGGGCAGGGTCAAAATCGTGCTGTCAAAGGGCCTCTGGACGGACAGGCTCGTTCCGCCCGCGGGCTTTTCCGTCACCACCGCCATGAAGAAACTCAGGCGCAGCGCCGCCTCTTCCTTCCCGGTGGTCCTTGCGGCGTACCTGGCAAGGTTCCCCGCCAGCTCCGCCATCTCCCGATTCACGCTCATACCTTACCTCCGTAGGGGCCGATGCCCACATCGGCCCTCCGTAGCGGCGGGCATTGCCCGCCATGTAGCGGCGACCATTGGTCGCCATGTAGGGGCGGTCACTGGCCGCCCGCATTCCCCGTAGGGACAAGCATTGCTTGTCCGCGTCCTAGCACCCGCACCCGGACAGCACCCCCGGACTCTGCATTTCCATCCAGTCCACGGAAAATCCCAAAGTCCAGCCGATGTTGGTCCCCTCGTCGTGCCAGGGGTGGGAACCGTTGTCCATGTGGTCCCGCCGGTTGAAGCTCAGACCCCCCACCCCGTCGATGTTCACCATGTGCAGGGCCTCCAGAATTGCCTCCCCCATCTGGGTGACTCTGGAATAGGCGGAGCTTTTCATGTTGTTGTCCTGGGCGTAGTTGACCCCCACCTCGATGGTCAGCCCCACGTGGGCCTCATACTCGGAGTAAGGCAGAATCCGTCCCATGTACACCTTCAGAAAAGAACCGGCGGCGAACTGGGCCGGGAGCCAGAAGCTCTGCCCGTAGACCCGGTAGCCCTTGGGGTGGGCCTCCTTGTCCGCGTCCGTGTTCAGAACCGAATTGCTCCCCTGCCACAGCATCGAGAGCTTTTCCTTCGGCGTGGGAAGGGCCTGCTCCAGGGGCTTCTCCCCGTCGTACCATAAGAGCTTCGCCAGCCGAACCCTGGGCCGCTCGTTGTCGTCCAGGGGCGTGTAGCCGTAGCCGTCCGGCAGGTCCAGCAGATACCGGATGATTTTCCCCGGAATCTCGGAAATCCCCTTGTACCGCAGAAACCCCGGATTCGGCCTGTCATAGGGATAATATGGATTTGAAAAATCTCTCGCCATGCAAGCATACCCCCGTAGGGGCCGAACTCGTAGAGTCACGAAGTATGACCCACATCGGCCCTTCTCCCGTGTAGCGGCGGGCATTGCCCGCCATGTAGGGGCGGTCACCTGTGCCATTCATGGGTACTGGTCGCCCGCCCGTAGGGGCCGATGACCACATCGGCCCTGAATCACATCATATCCTTTACCATCTCCACGGTTTTCGTCAGCATCCCCTCTGCCTTCACGGTCTTGCTGATCTCGTTCAGCTCCCGCACCAGCTGGAGGGAAATCCGGTTGTCCACCGGGTGCTTCTTTTCCGCCGCGTCCGCCACCATGGAGAAGATAAACCGGGCCACAAATTCCTTGTGCTCCGGGCAGAGAGCCTTGAACAGCTCCCCGATCTCGGCCCTGGGCATATCCAGCAGCCGGTCAAAGGCGTTCTCCGTCAGGGTCTCCCCCCGCTTGTAGTCGCAGTTCCAGCGCCGCCGCTCCTCCTCGTTGAGGCCGTCCAGCACCAGCAGCCGCCGCTTTTCAATGAACTTCCGGGCCTGGGCGGACATAAATTTTCCGCCGAATTCCTTTTTGGGGATTTCCAGGTACTGGCCGGGCCGCACCACGCCGTAGCCGGGCAGCTCCGCCGCGTTGTCCTTGTTGCACACGTTCATAAAGAACAGGCGTACCACCTCGTCCTCCGGCTTCTGCTTCGCCAGCAGCGCCGCGATCATGGCCTGCACCTCGCTCTCGGTGTAGGTTCTCTCCTTCTTGGCTTCCCCCTCGTAGGGGCGGTCATTGGCCGCCCGCTCCGCGTCCTTCACGGCAGCCGCCTTGTCATTCTGAGCGGAGCGCAGCGAAGTCGAAGAATCCGTCCCGGCCTCCTTCACCTGGGCCTCCTTGGCCTCTGTTGCCTGTTTCTTGTTGCCTGTTGCCTTTTTCCGCGTTTTCTTTTCACTTTCCGCCATCGGTAATACCTCCTTCTTCCGGCGAATTATTTTTTGTGCCCTGGGTCACGCGCCCACGGCTCAATCCCAAATATTCGTAAACGGGCCGCTCCCGCTTCACGGCTGCGCTGTTCTCCGGGGCGAACTCATGCTGATACCTGTCCAGCTGTCCGTACTGGGGCAGCTCAAACATGGTGGGAACGTCGCTGTTCACCCGGATGGAATTCATAATGGCGAACAGCATGTGCTCCGCCGCGTCCCTGGTGCAGCTGTACCGGTGGGAGACCAGCCACTTGGAGCACATCTCCACCGCCTGCTCCTGGGTCAGCTCCACCCCGAAGCCGTATTTTTTCTTCACCGCGTCCACGATGCCGTCCAGCCGGGCCGCCTGCTCGATGTTCACGTCCTTTTTCCGCAGGTTCTCCGCCGCCAGATTGTCCTGGATCATCTTGTCCAGTCCCTTGGCCTTGTCGATGCTCTCCTTGTCCCCCTTGGCAATGCACTTTTCCCGCAGCAGGGCCATCTGGGCGCAGTTCCGCAGGGTGTACTCCTGCTGGGCGTCCATGCCCCCGGCGTTCCGGGAGGACAGGGTTTTCAGAATTTCGTCCAGCCGCCGGTAATCGTCCGGGCTGTACGGGTTTTCCTTGCTCCCCACGCCCCATTCCGCGGCCCAGCGTTCCTTGTCCGCAAGACCCTTTTTCACGGTGGACAGAATATCCGTCTCCCCGTCCCGGAATTTGGAATCCTTTTCCACCCGCCGCACCAGATAATCGTCCCAGCTCCGGGCGGCGATCCTGGGGTTGTATTCCACGTCCATATAGGCGCAGAGAATATAGTTCGCCATGTCCGGCCCCAGCAGAGAGGCAAGCTCCGCCCACCGCCCGGCCGGTTCCTTTTCCTTGCCGAAAAGGTCAGGCAGTTCGATCTCCTGCATCAGATTCCCTCCAGACTGATTTCCGCGCTGGCGCTTTCAGAGCCGAAGCTGGCCGTCAGCACCAGCGGCGTTTCCGAGTAGCCGTAGCAGGTGACCAGGGCCTCGTTGCCCTCGGTCCCCACAGTGCAGGCCCCGGCCTTTGCCCCGCTCCAGCTCCAGCTGACGGTATCCTCCGTCCTGGCCCCGTCCACGAACACGGCGGCCCTCACCACCACGCTGTCCAGGGGCCCAAGGGCGGGCGGTACGGCGCTCACGAAGCGGACCCCGTTTTCCTGCCCGCTGACCGTCACCGTCAGGCTGGCCCGGTTCGCCGGGTTCTGTGCCAAAATCGCCGTCACCGTCACTTCCCCGGCCTCCGTGGCCGTCAGCACCCCGTCCTGGGTGATGGAAGCGCCCTGCGCCCCCTCTGCGGTCCAGACGTAGCTTACCGGGTTTTCCTCGGTCCCGTTCACCGCCTCCCCGTTCCGCAGGGAGGAGGCGAAATATTGTACGGCCTCCCCGGTCCCGATCTGCGCCGGACCCGTCAGCAGGGTCTCCCAGCGGAAGCGCTTGCCGTCCGCCACGCAGTTTACCAGGTCGTCCGTGTCGCTGTTCTTGGTCTGGAGCCGGATGGTGAAGCTCAACGTCCGCACACTGTCCGCCTCCATGGTGAACTCCCGGAAGAAATTTCCGTAGCCCGTCACCCGGTAGGCCTTGGCGTTCTCATAGGGATTTCCCGCGTCCCCCAGCACCAGCCGGGTGTTGTCGTTCACCTGCCGGGTGAAGTCGTTGTACTGGCAGGTCACGTTGTAGTAGCCGATGTCGATTTGCTGGTCCACCTGGGAATCCGGGGAGCTGGCGTTGGACCGCACGTTCTCCACGATGATGGGCTCCGAAACGATGTTCCCGTAATAGTCCAAATGGTTCCACACGGCGTTGCAGCGCCGCACGATGGCCGCGCCTTCCCCGCCGCTCATGTTGTCCGGGTTCGCCACCAGCCAGACGTTCCCCATGGCCCGGATTTTCGTGCCGGGCCGGATATAGCCGATCCGCGGGTCTCTGGGGAGCACCTGCTTGAAATCGTCAAAGTTCCGCTGGATGGCAGCCGTGGGCCGTACCACGTTGGCGAAGCGCAGCTCCACCTGCACCCACACCGGCGAGGTCTCTCCCTCCGGCCACATCTGCATCTCCGCCCCCACGAAATCCGAGGCGTATTTCAGGTATTCCTCCCGAAAAATCTCCGTGGGCGTGGCGAAATACTCATGCCGCTTGTCCGCGTACTGGGCAGGCTCGTTCTTGATATAGGGTCGCACCTTCCCCCCGCTCAGCCTGGTATTCCCGATGATCTTCCGCATCTCCATTCCGTCACACCTCCCCCTATTGTCATTCCCGTAGGGGCCGATGACCACATCGGCCCTAAGCCGAGGCATTGCGCCCTTCATGGGTGAATCCGTACCCCCCGCCCTGTCATTCTGAGCGGAGCGGAGCGGAGTCGAAGAATCCGTACTCCCATCCCGCCGTTTATTCCATTCCGCAAATCCCGTTTGCGGAATACCGCAACGATTCATTCTTCATTATTTACTTTTAACTTTAACGGTGTCCGCCCTGTCCGACAAAAAACCGCCTCCCTTTCGGAAAGCGGTTTTCGTGTCGCCCCACCGAAGCAGAGCGGTTTTGGTTACCTTGGGATTTCGATGTCAGCGTAAAGCGGAATGTGGTCGATTTTCCCGGTTGCCAGCACGTCCGAATCCGTCGTCTTTGTGAGGTCGGTTGCGACGGATTCAATCGTGATGCCGTCCGAACAGATGATATTGTCGATGGCAAACGCATCCGTTGCCCAATCTGCGCTGTTGCAAGCGGTGTTGAGGATGCCAAAAGCGCCGCCGTTTGCGATTGTGCAACCGTCATCCAAGAACTGCTGATAAATTCCTGTGTTTTGCTCGGAAAACGGGTCGTGCAAGGGGCTGTTGAAATCGCCAAACACCATGTATTTTTCCCATCCCTGCGCGACAATGAAATTGTACAGTTCCACCGCCTGTGCGATGCGGTTTGGGATGTTGTTTGCGCTTAGATGGGTAACTACCACATAAACCGCCGTACCGCTGACATTGATTGTTGCAACATCATAATATCTGCTCGTTTCGTTGGTGTAGTAGTGGGAAACGTAACTTGTTATGGGATACTTGGAACAGATTGCTCGCCCGTAGTAAGTTGTTGTGCCGCCAGCGGAGCGAATGTACGGATAGTATTGCGAAAGCAACGACTCTGCTGTTCTGCCTGTATTGGAGAACACACTCCAATATTCCTCGATGCACAGAATGTCCGCATTGATGTCGCTGAGCATACCGTTCTGCAAGGCGTAAAATACGGCATCCTTGTCAGCCGGAACATTCGTTCCGCTCCCGATGTACCACCCTCCCACGTTGTATGTGCAGACTTTCAGTGCAATCGGCCCATCCGGGAAGATTTGCGTTCCGTCCGCAGAAAACGCCGCACTTAGTGCTTGTCCGCTTTTGTCGTATACGGTTTGTAGGAGATTGCCGCTCTTGTCGTACACGCTCATTACAGATACCTCACGCCGTCAACAAACAGACGAATCTTGAACGATGCAGTAATTTCGCTGGGATATGCGCCACTTCCAGATGCTCTTACGTATTGCAATGCAATACAGCTTACGTTTTGGCTGGAGGCTAAAGACTCAGAGACATACTCCGCATAACCACCAGAACCACTTCCATTTGCCGCCATATCAAACGCTGAAGTGTAAAGATTTCCAGTGGCATCGGAACGAGCAAATTTGACATTTAATGCCGCACCAACTGAAGTTGGATTTACCCACTCGATATTGATGGTTCTGTTTTCAAGTTTCTTCCCTTGCGTAGTTTGGAACCACAGCGTGTCGCTTTTATCAGAACTTAATGTCCCATCGGGGTACAAGTAAACTACGCCCGCTCCTTTTGTTCTGAACGTGTACACATCACCGCTTTTAGATACATAAAATGGATTACCGCTGACCGTTGCGCTCTTTTCAGCGAAATCCGGCACACTATACAGAGGCCCGGTCACAACAACATCAAACGTGGTAGTCTTGCCGCCATAGCTTACCGTAATGGTACTTGTCCCGTCGGTCAGAGTGCCGCTCAACGTGTAGCTCTCAGCCGGAACCGTCTGCGTGGAGCCGTCCCCGTAGGTGGCCGTCACCACCAGATCAGCTTTCAGACTGTCCAGAGAATCCGTGTCGTACACGGTGCCGCTCTGGGTGTAGACGGCGGAAATGGATTGCAGACCGTACAGAGCGTCCTCCAGTGCGTCGTAATACTGCTGTCCGTCGTCGTTTGCCCATGCCACGTTTGCGAAGCAGTCCAGCAGGGCTTCTTTTACCTCCGGCGTAAGGTTGGAGCCGCCCGAACTGGACGAAAACCCCTGCGCCATCAGGCTTTCCATCAGATTCATCTCTGCACCTCCGTCCAGCTCCCGTCGGAGCCCTTGCAGTAAAATGTGGTGCTCCCGCCGCCGTCGCTGTTCAGGCAGGCCATCATGGAGCCCATGACCCAGCCCTGCGCTTCCTCGCTCTGCAAGTCCTCAGCGCTCTCGCAAATGCCGTCAAAGCAGTTGCTCACACCGCTTCTCCCTTGCAGCTCCCGGCGTATAATCGCCATGTTCTTTCCTCCTTCCTTTTTCAAAGCCTTCCCCCTCGGGGGAAGGTGCCCCGCAAAGCGGGGCGGATGAGGGGCGCACCGGACGGCGCCGCCCCGTAGCGGCGACCATTGGTCGCCATTGTGTAGGGGCAAGCATTGCTTGTCCGCCCGTAGGGGCCGCGGACCCCCGCGGCCCTGTCATTCCCGTAGGGGCCGATGACCACATCGGCCCTAATCCGTAGGGACGGCTCTCAGCCGTCCGCCCTTGTCATACAAAGGGGGCCGAGGAATCCGTCTCCCCCGCCGTAGGAACGACCCACGCAGGCTTTCCGTCGCTGCCAATCGTCAGAGTCGCTCCAATGTCATTTTCTCCGATAGGCGGCAAGAGTCCTCCGGAATTTATCATGGCTGCCAGAATCGCTTTTCCGGTCTCGTCCAGTGCCGGAGAGTTGATCGGCGAAGGAGATTTTTCAACTTCTTCGCCTGTCATTTGTGCCAGAATTTCCTTCAGTGTTTTGTCCAGCAGAATAGGCCGAATCATATTTCCCACTCTGTTTTACCTCCTTATAGATTTTTGATAAAAACCGGGCTGAGAACGGGTCTCAGCCCGGCAGCCGTATTGCTCAGGTCCCGGAGAGGGTCACGTCGTCGATGATGGCGATCTTGTTGGCGAACACCGGCTTGATGTCCATGAGGGTGGTCATGTTGATGTAGATGGTGAAGTCCGCGGTGGTGTCGGGGGTGTACTCCAGGGTGATGGGCCAGCCCTCGGCAATGACGCCCTGGACGGGAGCGCGTCCGGCGCCCATGCGGGCGGTGATGAACAGCTGGTCGTCGGGCAGGCCGATCATGGTGCCGGTGCTGTTCACGGTGCCGGGGACCATGGCGGGCAGGACCTCATACAGGGGAATACCGGCGTTCATGGCGATAAAGCCGTTCTTGAACCACTCCTCGCCCAGGCCCCAGGTCAGGGCGGCGTCGGAGGGGGTGCCGGTGGGGATCACAGCCTGAAGGGCGTTCAGACGGCCAAAGGCCATCAGGTCGCCGGGGCGGACGCCGTTGGCAACCGCGGCGGCGGTCCGGGCGCTGGCCCAGTTGGCGGCGGAGTAGCCGGTGAAGTACAGGTAGGAGGGCACGTAGCCGCTGGTGGAGTTGGCGGCGGACAGGAAGGCCTGGGTGGTCAGAGCGTGGATTTTGCTCTGGAGGCCGCGGATGATAGCCAGGTAGTACCGTCCGGCGCCTCTGCCGTCGTCATTTACGATGTCCTGATACCACTTGATACGCCCGGCGCAGTGGTAAGCCTTGGGGCTCAGGGTCACCACGTCGTTGTACAGGTAGTTCCGGGTGGCGGAGTGGGAAGCGCCCACAGCGCCGTCCTCCCACAGGAAGGCCTCGTTGCTTTCCACCACGATCTCCTTGGTGGAGCCCATGGGGACGGTCTGGAGGTCCAGCACCATGCCGTTCAGGTCGGAAGCCACGTCGAACAGCAGGGGGGAAACGATCTCCTGATCGATGGCGGCCATGGTACGCAGGAAAACGGGGTCACGCCACACGGCGTTGTCCTTCTTCACCGCCTCGGCGCTCTCGGGAGCGGAGCGGCCCACGCTCTGGTAGGCCATGGTGGCGCAGAACACCAGCTTCTGGTCCATGTGGGCCTTGGAAAGGGCGGCGTAGTCGCCCTCAAAGCCGTTCAGACGGGACTTGTATTTCTCGGCCTTGCCGCCGGAGAGGGCGTTGCCCAGGTACTCCACGGTGCAGAGCCGTCCGGTGGCGATGATCTTGTTCCGGCTGATCTTGTTTTCGCCGGTGCCGATGGTCTGGTCCTCCTGGCCGTTGGCCTTGTAGGAGAACAGAGTGTTGGGGATGGAATTCAGTTTCAGAGCCATTTTATTTCACCTTCCTTTTCCAGAATCAGGCCCGGCAGATGCGGAGCACGTAGCCGTCAAAGGCATAGCGGGCGCCCTTCTCGAAGCCTTCCTCCCGCTCGATCACGGCGTACACGTTCCCGGCGGCGGGGGCGGCGGAAGCGCCCACCCAGAAGCCGTTGGAGATGGTAGCGTAGACCTGACCCGCGGTGGGCAGGGTGGAGAAGTTGCCGGAGCCGAACTTGTAGCGCTCGCCCACGATCAGCTCGGTGAAGGCGCAGCGGTTCCCGGCGGGCAGACCCAGGCCCAAGGTGTTGGCTCCCACGTTGTACACGTTGCCGTCCGGGGCGGTCAGCTGCTGCACGTCGTGGGTGTTGCAGGCGTAGATGCCGGTGTGGTCGCCGGTGTAACCGGCAACCTTGCCGTTGGCCTGAAGGATGAACTGATGGGTGTTGCCGTTCAGGATGGCGGGGGTAATGCTCTCGTAGCCCTCGGAGGGGGCCAGGGCGGAAGAAGCGCACAGCGTACCGGCGGAGCAGTCGGCGGCGGTAAATACGCTGTCAGCCACAGCGCCGAAGTAGCCGGGCACGTTCTGGATGTCGTTGAAGCGGATGTTGCTGTTCTTCACTTCAAAAGCGGTATTGGCGGTATAAGCCATTTTGTTTCACTCCCTTTCAAGATTTCGATGGTCAGGCCTTGACCATTTCGTTGTACAGGGCCTCGATGCTGTCCTCCGGGGCGCTGTTGCCCTGGAAGCCCGCCTCAAAGGCGTACACGGTCTTGCCCTTGTTGTTCATTCTGGCCTGGTCCTGCTTCATCTGCTCCTGCATAGCCAGGTCCCGGACGGCGGAACAGGCCTTCTTGTCGCCGTTCCAGTTGCCCTCGGGGTCGCAGCACTCGGTGAACTCGCCCTTGTCGGCGTCGCTCAGAACAGAGTCGATGCAGCTTTCCTGGATTTTCAGAGCCTCGCTGCGGCAGGAATTGATCTTCTCCAGCTCGGCCTTGGCGGCTTCCCTGGCGGCGTTCACCCGGCGCTTCCGCTCCTTTTCCGCCATGTCGGCGTTCAGCTGCTTCTCGGCGGCCAGGTCAGCGTTCAGCTTTTCCACCTGCTCGGTGAGCACCTTGTTCTCGGCGTTCACGGCGCTCAGCATACGCTCCAGCGCGGCGCCCATGTCGATCTCGTTGCCCTCCGCGTCGGCGGCGGTCAGATTGTGAGCGCTCAGCATTTCGGTGGTCAGCTCGTCGTTCACGCTCTTGACAGAGCAGGTAAAGAGCTCGCCGGACTTGGAGGCCGCCACGATCCGGTAGGTGCCGTCAGTGGCCTCCTGCGCGGAAAGAACAGTGTAACCAGCCAGCTTGCTTTCCAGCATCTTGACCTGCTGCTTGGACATAGATTTCTTAGCCAAATTTTTCACTCCCTTTTCGTTGTTTTCCGGCTTGTCCTCTTTTGCCTCCCAGGAAGCCGCCCGCAGTTTCAGCTCTGCGAAGGGCTGCCTGAGCGCCTGCAACGCCTTGATTCTGGCGTCGGCAACCGCAGGCGCAACATGATCGCCCAGGATGGTGGTGCCGAGGATTTCATAGGAGGTTTCCACTTCCACGTTTCCCTCCATGCGGCTCTCCGTCACCAGCGTCTCGATGGACACGCTCATGACCCGGCCCTGTTCCGCGTCATGGGTGATCTTGTCCACCAGCTCCCTGGCGTACCATTTCCAGATAATTCCGGTGCCTACGACCCACTCCACGCCGTCCTTTTCCTCCAGGCGGATGTCCTCCATCCGCTCTGAGAGCCGTCCGACGATGTGTTCCGCGTCCGCGTCCGTGAAACTGGGGCGAAGCTCCCCCGTCTCCGGGTCCGGCACCATGCGGAAGTTGTGCCCGTCCCCCACCTGGTTCTTCGTGGGATAGGCGATCAGGATCGGGGTGTCCAAAAAGCCCTTCAGGTGCTCCCGGAGATTTTCGTACCTCCACCCGTTCCGGTTCACCTTGCCGTTCAGGAGCCACAGCTCCACCCGGAAGGTCCACGGGTTCACCTGGTTCAGCAGCTTCAACTCCCCGTCAAACTGTCTGTACTCGCTCATTTCCATCACCTCTTTACAAACCTTTTCCTTGGTTGAGGTGGCGTGGTGATTGCCTCAACCTCATCCATTCCATATTTGTAAACCCTTGTGTATACCGTATTCGTGGAGATGTTATACCTTTTCGCCCAATCAAGCAGGCATAGCGTTTCACCATTGATCGTCACAAGGTGTGTTCTGCTCGTGTTCCGTCTTTGCTCTGCCATTGTCGCCCATCTTAGATTTCCTGGCTCGTAATTTCCATTTGAATCAATACGGTCTATCGTTGTGCCAGGTTCCGAGTATCTGTCAAGGGATTCCACGTACTCGCAGAAAGCGGTTGGGTCGTTAATCCATATATCCGCCATCTTGATTCCCTTGGCGCCGTAATGTTTATAGCCAACGTCCTTTTCGTAGTAGCATCTTCGCTTGATATAGCCCCAGGTTCTGTATGATTTTGTTTTTTCCCGGTTGTTGCATCTTCCATGCGTTCTTGCTTTTTCGCCGATTGTGTCCATCACGTTCTTATGCAGGCACCCGCAACTCAGAGTATGACCGGATGTAAGGTGCGCGCTGCTGACTTCCGTCTCGTTACCGCAGTCGCACTTGCAAACCCAAAAGTAGGTGGTTTTTCCGCTTGGTATTTTTCTTGGTTGTGCCAAACTGACAACCGTAAGTTTCCCAAATCGTTTTCCAGCAAGATCATTTGGGCCCCTGCTTTTTACGCTGAACTTGCATTTACCGCAGCTCTTTGAGATGCCCTTTTTCAACTCTGAGATATACGGCGTGGTTTCTCTGCCGCAATCACATTCGCAAAGCCATTTTGATCTACCGAGATATTTCTTCGCGGTCAAATGGCTAAACTTCATGCCTGTAATGTCTTGGTATTTCATTTTTGATTACCGCCTTTCGTAATCGCCTTTTGATAAACAAGGGGAAGGCGGAAAGGCAACCGCTTTTCGGGAGCTACCCTATCCCCTTGTATTTTTCACATATCGAGGTCTGCCTCTTGGGCTTCGCTCCCCTCCTCCATAGCTTGGTCTATATCCTTGGTTGGTCTGCCCCCCTTGTTCTGCACCGGGGGCAAATCAACGTCGTTTTTTCCCAGGTGGAATGACGATACCAGCGGAACACGTAATTCCATGACCCCGCTCTCCGCAACCATCTGGGAAATCCCCATGTCCTCCCAGAAGGAGAACCCCCGCAGGGCCAGGTATTTCATGGTTTCGCTGAGAATGCCCAGGCTCATGCCCTGCCGCGCCGCCTCCAGGTCCGCCGCGTCGCTTACGAACCCGCCGAACATGGAAAACCGCCACTCGAACTTCATTCCGATGTCCCGGTAAATCCGTTCCATCATCCGGGAGAAGGTGCTGTACACGGGCTTGCACATCTGTTCCTCCAGCTTGGCGGAAATCTCCACCGCACCGGCCCTGGGGTCGGAATTGATGGGGATCAGGCCGCTCAGACCGGATTTCAGCACCGCGTAGCCGTACTGCTTTGTGGTCATCTCGGAGCTGCCCGTGGCCTCCGGCAGGGTCTCCAGGTGCAGATTGCTCATGGGGGCCGGGAAGAAGGCGATTCCCCCGGCGTTGCAGGCCGCCAGCATCTGGGCCCACTCGTTCAGGTAAAACTCCCGCCCGGTGGGGCTCAGCTTCGTGGGGTCGGCGGCGTTGGTGCCGTTCTTGTCGGAGTAGTAGGGAATCTCACCGAAGGCGATGGAAACCAGCGGGTTCTGCATCACCGCCAGGGCCACATCCTCCACGTCGGAAATCTGGCTGAAGCTCAGAAACAGCCCGGAGGCCATGGGCGCCACGTTCAGGCTGGTGTCGTCGATCTCAAAGGTCCACACCCGTTCCGCCGGAAGCGTCACCCAGTAATACCACTTGCCGTTCATGGAGTAGGCCATCGGGTTCCCGTAGGCTCCCTCCCGCATCATGTCCAGGTTCAGCCCGCAGCGGCGACCATTGGTCGCCATGTAGGGGCGGTCACTGGCCGCCCGCCTGTCATTCCGGGCGAAGCCGGGGAATCCGTCTCTCCCCTTCTCCGCATACACCGTTCTCCCGTAACTCCGCCCCTCGGTTTCCACCACGGCGGCGAAATCCTCCAGGTACGGCTCAAACAGGTCCCCGAACTGCCGCCAGTCGGTGCCCGGCTCCATGAAATACATCATGTTGAACATGACCGTGTACTTGCTCTCGCTGTTGAAGCCCACGATCTTGCACCAATCCGAGGGGAGCTTCTGCAAAAATGCGTGGTTCACCGCGTTGTGGGCCTTGTCCACGCTGTACCGGGGCGTGTAGAACACCTTGCCCTCTTTCCAGGCCTCCCCGATCAGCTGTCTGGCCCAGGCGTCGGGCCGCAGTCTGCGGTTGAACTTGTCCAGCAGGACCCCCTCCCGCCGCACCGTGGGGCTCTTGGCCTCCTCCCGGCTCAGATAGGCGGGGTAGTGGTAGTATTTGCAGGTGTTGATGGCCTGGTAGGTGGAGCGGATTTTCCGGTAGGGGTACGCCGTCCATTCCAGGCTGGCCCCCACGCTCCGCAAAGAGCGCTCGTTGTCCTGGGGGGCCTTCAGCATCTCCACGATCTGCTTTTTGTCGTAGCTCCCCGGCAGGGTGGAGACCCGCTTCACCCGGTGATTCTGGATGTACGGGTTCGTCAGCACCGCCGCCTGTGCCCATGCGGAGTAGAACGAGCTTGCGGGCAGAGTGCCGTACTCACTCGCCAGGCTCCGCAGGGCGGTGAAATATTCGTCGTAGGTCCGGTAGGCGGATGGCCTTGTGGAAATCGTATTGCTCATGCCTCCCCGTCCTCCTTTTCGTTGTCGTAGCGGCGGGCATTGCCCGCCATATCCCCGTTGTCATTCTGAGCGGAGGCGCCAGCCGCAGCCGAAGAATCCGTCCCCACAAAGCCTTCCCCCCAGGGGGAAGGTGTCGCCGCAGGCGACGGATGAGGGGCCGTACTCCCTTCAACCCGTTCCCGCTCCGCGCTCAGCGCCTCCTCGAACGCGGCGTAAAACGCCGGGCCCGTCTCGCTCAGCAGCCGGTCCTTCTGTTCCTCCAGCGCCGCCTCCCGCAGCCGGTCAATGCACCCGGCCAGCCATTCCTTCGCCAGATGGGGCAGGCTGGAAATCTTCGTGATCTCCCTCGCCCCCTTGGGGGCCTCCCCCTCCGTGTACAGCAGGCAGTATTTCGCCGTCACCAGGTAGAACCGCTCCCCCTCCGGGATATTCTGCGGAAGCACAAGATACAGATGAAAATTCAAGCTCTCCGTCCTCCCTTTCTCACAACCCCGCCCCGCAGGGCCAGCACCCCGGCGTTCCGAATGTAGCTGTTCACCGCCTGTTGATGGGCCTTCTGGTAGTATTTTTCCCATTCGCTGTTCTGGGCGCCTCTGGACAGATACCGCTCCTCCAGCTTTTGGGCCAGCCGCAGGGCGTATTTCAGGGCGCTCCAGCTGTCCCGCTGGATTTTGTTGGAAATCCGCCGCTCCGAGATGCCCGCCCCGGAAACCACCTTTTTCAGATTTTGAATCTGCCCGATCAGCTCCTGGGTCTTTTGGTATGGCCGGAAGATCACGCTGTCGCTTCTGTCGTCCCGGATTCTGTGGAGCTTTTTGTAGGCGTCGATGCCGCTGTTGTAGTCCGCCGTGAGAATCTGCACGTTCTGGTTCTCAAACTGGATTTCCGCGTACCGGAGCATTTCGCTGTCCGGGTCGGTGCAGCCAGCGCCCCCCGCCCGGATGGGATAGATCACCGGCACACAGCCGGGATTTTCAAATTCCGTCATGCAGGCGTGGTCGATCACGCACAGGGGCGGAAGCTCGTCGTCCAGCTCCCGCATCAGCGCCTGGGTCACGGAGGTTCCGTACTGCCAGTTGTCGATGGCGATAAAGCTCTGCCCCCCGTCGCAGGAAAAGCGGTTCCACATCTGCTTCAGCCGCTTGGCCTGCCCGATCTCGTCCATGGGGGCCCAGTCGTCCAGGAACACCAGCTGCTTCAAATATCTGTCCTTTTTCAGGGCGTTGGCCTGCTTCGTCAGCTTCAGCACCGCCAGGGCGCATTTTGCGTTCTGGGCCCCCTGGGAGTAGGAAACGTCGTAGCCCAGCACATAAATCACGTCCTTGGGCTCCATCCGGTTGTCCCCGTCGTGGCAGCAGTGGTGCTCCTCCATGCAGAGCAGCTGTCTTGCGTCGGAGAGGGCCTGGTCCCGGATCACCGGGTTCTGGTCCGCCCCGGTGCATCGGCTCTCCATTTCTCTGGCCCACTCGTCCGGGGTCAGCCTGGAGCGCATATTTTCCGCCCACTGGACGGGCCGCATCCCGCAGAGCAGGATCGCGTCGTAGGGCACGTCGATGACGAAGCTGTTCCCCGCGCCCTTCTGGATATTCTCGATGTACCGCCGCCGGTCCTCGTAGCTGTGGTTCTGCCGCCGCCCGGAGGAGGTGATGTAGTGGAGCTTGAACGGAATGTAGGTGGGGTCCACGGTGCCGTTCACCATGTACTGGGCCCGCACCACCGGCACCACCACCTGGTTGTATTTCTCCGCGTCGAAGGGGGGCGGGTTTTCTTGGGCGTATTCCTCGGCGGTGGCCTTGTGGCAGGTGGCGCCGCGGTAGGCCTGAATGTTCAGCCGGGAACCGTAGGGGGTCCCGATCTCAAACCCGTCCTTGGTGTTGGTCAGAAAACCGAAGTGCTCCGCCAGCGCCGGGTAGTTCTTCTGGATTTCCTTGTAGATTTGGTTGGCGATCTGGGCCGTCTGGGTGAAGCTGGGGCCGTAGTAGGCAATGGAGATGCCCGGCCACAGCAGCATTTCCAGCATTTCCTCCGTGATGGAGCAAAAACTTTTCGTCGCGCCCCGGCAGGCCATGATGCCGCAGAACTGATACCGGGCCTTTGCCCGCAGAAACACCCGCTGAAGCAGGGTCAGCTCGTAGTCCGCGTCCTCCGCCCGGAACAGGTCCAGCACCATGTCCGGGAACCAGCGGAAGAAGGAGATCAGAAAGGCCCAGCCGTCCCCCAGAGAGTCGTACTGCGAAAGCGCCGCCGCCCCCTCGGTCTTTTTGGACACAATCGCCATATTAGACAGCCTGCCCATAATCTCCCTTCCTTGTCATTGCGAAGGCCGCTTGCGGCCTGTGGCAATCCGTCTCCCCCGTCCCCGTAGGGGCCGAACTCGTAGAGTCACGAAGTATGCCCACATCGGCCCTCCGTAGCGGCGGGCATTGCCCGCCATATCCACGTTGTCATTCTGAGCGGAGCGAGGCATTGCACCCTTCATGGGTGAATCCGTCTCCCTCGTCCCCCGTAGGGACAAGCACTGCTTGTCCGCCATTTTTCCTTTTGCATTTTTAATTTACTGTCGTCCGCCCTGTCCGACAAAAAATCGGCTGCCAGCCTGCGCCGACAGCCGAAAATCCCCGTTTTATCCCTTTTCCTTCTCCTTTTTCCGGTAAAACGGACATGGTTTGTGAAAATTTGTGTCCGTCAGCAGACTGCAAAACCCCTCGTTGTAGCGGTTGCAGTTCCGCCGGTCCTGAACGCACACCGGGTTCGCCCGGTCATACTGCTGTTTGTCGATCATGCTCTCACCATACCTTTTCCCCGTCCTTGTACAGATGCCAGCCCCGCTCCTGGAGGCTTTTGACCGTCCGCTCGTCGTACCCGCAGTTCTCCGCGTGGGAGGAAACCCCCACGGCCCCCCGCTTCTTCACCTGCCACAAACTGTCATTTCGAGCGGAGCGAGAAATCCGTTCCCCCGTCCAGCTCGTAGGGGCGGTCATTGGCCGCCCTCCCCCGTCATTTCGAGCGCAGCGAGAAATCCGTTCCCCCGTCCCGTCATTCCGAGCCTGCCGGGGAATCCGTACACCCGTCCCCATGTCCATCTTCATCTGCCCCTCATTTTTCCTTGCCATGCCTACCTCCCCGTACTCCCGAAGCCCTTGTCCCCACGTTCCGTGAACCCCAGCGACCTTACGATCTCCGGCGCCGGGGCCATCACCGGCAGAATCACCAGCTGCGTGATTTTCATGCCCCGTCGCACCTCCAGAATATCCTCCCCGAAGTTGAACAACACCGCCCGCAGCGGTCCCGTGTACCCGGCGTCGATGGTCCCGGTGTTCAGCACACCGCATTTCGCCATCAGCCCGGATTTGGAGGTCAGCAGCCCCACGCAGCCCTTTGGAATCTCCACGTGAACCCCCGTGTCAATGATCTCCCGTGTCCCAGGCAGAATGTTCACGTCCACTGGAGACCGCAAATCCATCCCGGCGTCCCAGGCATAAGCCCGCTCCGGTTCAAAGGCCCCCTCGTCCAGCTTTACGCGCAGTTTGTACATGTGTGTTTTTTCCCAAACATTACTCAAAACGATGCTCAGCTGTCCGATTTTGTTTTCCAGGTCTTTAATGCGATCTTCATTTGTCTTTGCATTATTCTGTGCTTCCGATGCGTAATACTGTGCGTATTCTTCCGCCGTATAGTCATACCAAGCCAAACCAATTCGTCCTCCTTGTTGTCATTCTGAGCGAAGCGAAGAATCCGTCTCCCGTCCCGCTTGTAGGGGCGATCATTGATCGCCATTTCCTTCCTTTATCCGGCAAGCGACATCTTCACTCGTTTTGTGTATTTCACTGTATCCAATCACGATTTCAACAGGAAGATTTTGTTCGCTTGCATCAAGAGAACGGACACCGCAAGCACACCAGTCTGGCTTAATCTTGTCCGTTTGCTTTAGGAGTTGTTCAAGCGTAATGTCATTTGGAGCCTCAGCAACAAAAGAAATGTCGCACCCATCAAGCATAAATTTCACTTTTCGTTCCTCCGCAGTTCAGCCCCGCACTCCGGGCAAAAACGCTTCGTAATGTCCAGATACTTCTCGCCGCACTCCGAACAACTGGAATCCCCCATTTCGTCGGTAACATAGTGTCCGATCTTCACAGGCCGCTCGTTGTCATCCCTCCTGTTCCATGCGTATTCAGCATCTTCTTTCTCGGAATAAGGGCCTTTCATTGCAAAGCAATCCGTACATTCCGCGTATAGCCCCGGCGTGAAGCCGGATGGCTTTGCGTTCCTGAACCCAATCCACCGCACTTGCACCCAACGGCTTCCACAGAACGGACACGGTTTCAGTTCAGCCATCCTATTCCTCCTTCGGCGGTTCCGGGAGCGGCATCCAGTGGGTGACTCCGCTGTTTCTTTCGTTGTCCACCACCCAAACTCCCTCAAATTGCATTTTTATATAAAACCCAACTGTGGTATACCGGTATTCCGAATCACCAGAATCATCGCAGATTGCAACGATCACATATTCATCTGTTTTTGGTAATCGCTCCTTGACGGAAATCCATTCAGCCATCCTCGCCCCTCCTTTGCGCCCGCCTTTGGATAGTAACAGATGCAAACGCCATCCAGAGGCGATTAAATATTGCGGATTCACGGTTGTAATTGTCCAGTTCGCCGTTTTCCAGGCATATCCGCATGACAAGATAAGCCGGATATAATTTGTCGTATGGCGTTGCAACACAAAGCTCACTCATTGTTTCCGGGCTAATGGAACCGATGATAGACAATTCTTGTCGGATTTGCCCCTCCAACGCATATAGCCAGCGTTTTTTGAGTGCTTTGTCAACCTCATTTGGTTTCTGCTGGTCTGCAATGCGAATAGCATCGTTGACGGTCATTCCTCGCCACCTCCATACACAAATTTTTCGCATGGGTTATCGCTTCTGTGTACCAAACAGCCTTTTACATTTTTGCACCGCCCATAGCATTCAGAGTCCGTTTCTTTTTCCCAGTTTTCACAGTTCTTGCAGTAGATTCCGATTCCGAATGAGCTTCGCACTTCCTGGCAGATTTCGCCAAGGTATTTTTCAATGCGCTCAGCCCTTCCTTGTGGCGTGAACCATTTTGCCTTGAACGCATCTCTGGCCTCGTTCCAGTCCCCGATTCCTGTATCTCCGCTCAGATACCACTCCCTGTCATGGAACAGATCGGAAAGGTCTTTTACAAGTTCGTCCAGTTCCCTATCTCCAAAGTCACCAATATGTTCCTGGAGCTGAAATGAAAAGTAGTTCAGCGATCCTCCGCTCATTCCTCGCCGCCTCCTTCACCAAATCCAGGCCGCTTGATGCCCAAAATGCAATAACCGTCTTTCAAGCCATATTCCGGGCAGTTTCGCAAAACGTATGTAACGATTACGACTAACATAGAGCCTGTAAACTTGCCATCTTCCCATTCTCTCAGAATCAGACGGTCTGCTGTTTGATAGCCCCTATCGTCTTTGCGAAGCTCAAAGGTCTTTGCCCCGTCCCATATCGCTTGAAAATATTTCGGTAAGATTTTTAATTCATGGGTCATTCCCCGCCGCCTCCTTCCTCTTGGAGGATTGCATCTTCTTCTGCCGCCAGTTTGTACCGAAGCATACGGTAGACCTCTCTCTGGTTCTCCAAGTCCTCATCTGTAATATCCGACAGATGCCCGCACTCACGTTCAAAGACTTCCTGTTGTCTCCGAAGATTGATGTGGTTCTGAACGCAACGGATAATCTCGCAGACCGCAAGGAATGTTCCGATGATTGCAATGTAGGTGTTCATTTTTTCCCTCCTTCCGCTGGCACGATGGTGGGAGGACACCTCAAGCCGAGTCTTGATGTAAATACCTCGATAGGTTCTTCGACCAACGCAGACAGCACATCCGCATCGATCAGCCTCCCATGATTCGCCGGGAGGGGGACGAGGGGACACCATGACGGCCTGTGGTCACTATACCAATACTCACTTTCTGTCTCAGGTACAAACTTTTTTCCGGGAACAACGTTGCACCCGGTCAGCGCATCAAACTTGTTCCAATGTGCCATCGGACAAAAAGGGCAATCCTTCGGCATCTCCATGCCCCGAATCAAAATATCGCTCATTCCTCCACCTCCTGTTTCAGCCAGTCGAGCCAGCAGTCAGAACAGTTGCCGAAGCAACGTTTATTTGGAGGACAGGCATCTGGTAAATCTACGAAAAATTTGGTCATTTCCTCGTCCGTCATTGCCCGGATTTTGTCAGCGTTGGTCATTTCTTCCCCTCCTTCTCGCTCAGCAGCAGCCACAGCGCATTGTGGGCGTTGTAAATCGCCCTCGCAAGCTGATACTGCCCATCCGTCTGTGCGTGATCCATAGCGGCCTGCGCCGCCAGCATTGCCTCGTAGGATGCGTTGCGGAGCCGCACACGGTCAAAGTCGGTCACTTCTTCCGTCCTTTCTTTTTCACCCACCGGGGCGGTTTCGGTTTCGTTGCCTTCCCCGGCAGACCGATCATTCTGGGCTTCATCCTTCATCATCCTCCCATTCTCTCATTCCCAAAGATCGTTCAAAGGCAATCCCGATGCTGTCATTCTTGTCGGTTCTGCGTGGAAATGTCTTGTCCAGGTTCTTCTCCATTTCCTCAAAGACCCATTTTGCTTTTGTGCCGCAGGATCGGCACAACCCAACTGTCCTGAATCCGTAATTCCCGGACAGGTGATAGCTGTACTGGAACCCCATATTGGATTTACACTCTTTCCCACATACGGAGCAGATTTTATACCTCGTCCCGTCCTCATACTCAATTTCGCCCGTGGAGAACCGATACTTGAACGATGCGTTCCGATTGTCGATCAGAGAATAAATCTCCTGCGGGGTCAATCCCGTGTCCTCATAGTCTGCCAACCGTTCATACGGATTTGCTTTGAGCTTCACTTGGTTTGTCCGCTTCAGCTTTCCGTTTTCATCGTGCTCATAAATTGCCGGTTCAAATTCAACCTCAACGGCAACCGAGCCATCCGGCAATCTAACCGTCAGTCTGTCAAAGGGCTTGTTGTTCATACCTCCACCACCTCGATTCCGTAGATTTGCCGCATCATTTTCTTTTTGTTCACGAACACCCGGTAGGTCGCCCCGCCCTTGTAGCCCTTGGCGTCCTCCACCACCGTGTGCCCATCGCCGTCGATGTACACGAAATCCGCGTAATAGGCCAGCTCCCGTTGCAGGCACACCCGCTTCGGCTTGACGGGCTTCCCCCGCTTTCCGATCCGGGGAATTTCCTCCCAGATGGCAGGGACCAGCACGAATTTCACCTGCTCCTGCAAGTCACGGATTTTCCCGGCCTTTTCCAGCCAGCGCAGCTCCGCCGCCCGCTCCGCCTCATGCTTGGAGGCGTACCCGTCCACCCGCTCGGCGTTCAGCTTGTTCTTCGTAGGGCGGGCTGACCCCAGCCCGCCGCCCGTAGGGGCGGTCATTGGCCGCCCGCCTCCCCCCGTAGGGGAAGGGTCCCCCGTCCCGCCGCCCGTAGGGGCCGCTGACCCCAGCGGCCCTGTCATTCTGAGCGAAGCCGAAGAATCCGTGTTCCCCGTCCCCTGTTGCCTGTTGCCCGTTGCCTGTTGCCTTTTCTTCTCCTCCAGCTTCTCCCGAATCTGCTTCTGCGCCGCCGGGCTCAGCTTCCTGATGTCAATTCCCATGCCCTACTCCTTCGGCACCGGCTCCACACGGATTCCGCTGGCCTTCATGTACCGCTTCAGCTCCGTCAGCTGCTCCCTGGTGCCGTACACCCGGAAATCCGCCTTGTACACCGGCTCCTGAATGGGCTCCTGGGCCGTTTCCTGCCCCTCTGCGGGCTTTTCCGCCCCGGCTGGTACGGTTCCCCCATCCCTGGTCTGTTCTTCCGTCTGCCTGGCCTTTGCGGCCTCCTCCGCCTTTTTCCGGTCCTCCCTCGCCCGCTCGTAGGCCTCGATCTCCATGATGCGGGCGTACTGGGCCACCACGTCCGACAGATCCAGCCGCCGCTTGAACACGTCCAGCAGCAGGGCCCGGTGTTTTTCCGGGTAGCCCCGCAGGGCGGAAAGCCCGCTTTCCACGTGCCCCAGGTCGATCATAATGTCGTTCTTTGCCTGTGTCAGCTCGTAGCCCTTGTTGGTCCACTTGGGGTGCATCTCCCTGATCTTTTGGAAATTCACATACCCCTCGGCGGCCTCCGACAGCTTTTCGTTGAAGAAGGCCTCCAGCTCCGCCAGCTTGTCCTCCTGCTCCATCCGCTCAAAGTTCTTCACCTGCACGTCGATGTTTTCCACGGCCTTGTCGATCTCCGCGAAGGTGGGGGCCAGCGCCTCCTCGTAGGCCTTTGCCGGGGCCATACAGGCGGCCTTGACCTCCTTCCGCTGCTCGTCCAGCCTGGACCGCAGCTTTCTCAGCTTCGCCCGGTCCGAAGCGGCGTATTTCACCGTCTCCGGCGTCACCACCATGTTCTGATATGGCGCGGCGATCTCATGCACCGCCGCCGTCAGCGCCCCGAAATTCGCCTCGATCCGCGTCTCCCGAATCTTGGAAATGTCCGTCCTGATCTCAAATTCTTCCATCTGTCAGTATTCCCCTTTCGTTTTATCGTAGGGGCGGTCATTGGCCGCCCGAACTCCCATCGTAGCGGCGACCATTGGTCGCCACACGAACCGTTACTCCCCCAGCCGATACCTTGCCACCGTCACGTCCTTGCCGAAGCGGTTTTTCACGCTCACGCTCTCCGTCACGATGTTCACCCCGTCCTTGTGGATCAAATCCCAAATCCGGGCCCCCAGCCGCATACAGCCCAGCTCCCGCTGTGCCTCCAGCGGCGTGATGGACCCATGCTCCCGCATATAGTCCACGATCATTTCCTTCTGGCTCATTTGCTCCCGTCCCTCCTGTTCCATGATTCAATCGCTTCTTCCGGTGTATGATACCAGCCGCTTTCGGCTCCGCACCCTCCGTCTCCGTATTCGCAGAGAACGGAATATCTGTCCCTCCATCCGTTTTTCCCGATTCTGCATACCAGCACCGGCGTCAGAAGTTCTCCGCAGAACGGGCACTTTCTCAGATTGTCCATCTCATACGCCCTCTACCATGTTTCCCTCCGGGTCGTACTCCGTAATCACCCGGCACTGATAGGAAGGTTCCGGCAGCTTCACCGCCGTCACCAGCCCCCTGGCCCTGGGCTCCTTGTAGGTGGGGGCGATCACCTGATCCCCCGGCACCAGCGGAAGCTCCGTCCGGTACGTGTATTCCGCCCCGTGGTAGCCCCCCAGGTTGCTTTTGTAATACTTTACGCTGACAAACATAAATCCTCCCTCACAATCTGATGGGCGTCGGCGGCATGATGCCGTCCCGGACCCATCCCATGAATCGCTCCTCCTGGCTCAGGACCGCCCCTGCGTCCAGCAGAAAGCCGTCGTCAGCCGTCCACTCGTATTCCCGCAGGATAACGTCCCCGTTCATGCACCACAGGGCCGCCGCCAGCCATATCTTCCGCCGCTTTGTGGCAAGGTGCTGGTGCAGAATCTGGTCGTAGTATTGGTCCGGCACTCTGCCGTCCCATTCGGCCCAGCCCCCTTTGCCCCTCGGCTCCGCGTTTTTGATCTCCACGATGCCCAGCTCCCCGGTTTTCCGGTCCACCGTCTCCCCGTCCAGGGTGGCGAACAGCCAGGGCCGCTCCGTCTGGTACAGGATGTCGTAGGGGTGGTGGTAGATTTTCAGCTCCGGGTGCCTGGCCTTGAACCAGCCCCGCACAGCCCCCTCCATCCGCACCCCCCGGGCCACAGCCGGGTTGTCTGAGAGGTCCTTCGGTTCCGCCGCCCCGGTTTTCAGCCGCCACAGCTCCAGCCTGGACATGAATTTGCTGTCCCCCAGCACCGACGGGGCCTCGGAGCCTCCGATCCCGTTCAGGGCCTTCCGCCCCTCCAGCCATTCTCTCCGGCTGTAAAATCTGATCCGCTCCGTCATTGGTGCCTCCCCGGGTCCTTTTTTCGCCGGTAGCCGATCCGGGTAAAGGACTTCACCGCCGAAACCGTGGGCCGGTTGGTCTCCAGCAGAATCCGCCGCTTCTCATAGGCCTTGTTCCGCTCCTCCACGTAGGCCTTCCACTTGGGGCAGTCCACGGCGCAGGCGGTTTTCCGGTCCGGGCAGTCCTTGGCGCATGGCTGCTTCGGCGCCTCCGCGTTCACCTTCATGCCCCGTCACCCCCGTTCACGTCATTCTGAGCGGAGCGCAGCGGAGTCGAAGAATCCGTTCCCCCGTTGTAGGGGCGGTCATTGACCGCCCGCATCTCCGCCCCGCACTCCGGGCAAAACTTTGATTTCACCATACGGATGTCCGTAATCAGACGCGGAACCTTGACGAACACCCTCTGGAGGGCGATTTCGCCGCAGTTGGTACAGGTGGGGAGACCGTCGCTGTCATTCTTCCATTCTGCCGTCACCACGGGCTTCACGTTAACGTCCGGGGTCAATATCGCATTAACGTGACCGTTTTCGTCCGGGCCAACAACATCAATGCGAATGTATTTCGGAAATTCAGCCATTTCCGTCCCTCCTGTTCCACGCACAAATAGCGTTCTCCATTCCCCGCGTGATGGTATCAAACGAGCAAAATTCCTCTACCCTGTCATACTGCCCCACTTGGCAAGGCCCAGGGCAAAACACTTTCAGGGTGATTTTGTCGCCGTTTGGGACAACGCTTGTTTTCGGCGGTTTCCCGCAGAAGGGACAAGGTTTCAAATCAGTCATTTCCATCCCTCCCCCGTCCGCTGTTCTCCCCGTCGTACTCCAGTTCCTCCCCCTGCTTCGCCCACCAGCAGGCCGGGCACATTCCGTCGTAGGCCTCCAGCGTGTCGATCTCGTAAATCTCCCCGCCGCACACCTGACAGAACCCTGCCGGGGTCGCCCGCTGGGGGTCGTGCCGGTTCATCCATCCTTCGCCGTATTCGATCATCATTTCTTCACTCCCTGTTTTCTAAGTTCCGCCCAGCCGTACCGCTCCGCGTAGCGCCGGACGTTGATTTCCGCCGTTCCCACCGCCTGGGCCACCTCCCTGAGGGTCTTGCCCTCCATGAACAGCCCCAGGGCCTTGTCGTAGTCCCACTTGCACCGTGGCCCCTTCCGCTTGTCCGTTTTCTCCGGGGCCTTTGCCTTGGGCTTCTTCGGCTCCCAGAACTCCGGGACCTTCTCAAACCCGTTCTTGGCGGGCTTGTAGCAGTAGCAGGGGGTGTTCCAGCTCCCGTTCTCAATTTTCGGGCCGTATCGTCCCTCCGGCCAGGTCCGCAGCTTCCCGGTCATTTCAAAATAATTGCATACGGCAAATTCCCCGGCCATTGTCAGGTAGTAGCAGTGGTAGCAGCGGTGCTTCGTCGGGTCAATTCTCGGTCTCCCCATGCTCCTGTCCTTTCAGTTTCGCCCAGGCCTCCCGCTCCTGCTCGTGCTGGTACTGGATTTTGATGCCGGAAACCTGCTCCGCCCTGTGCCGCAGCTTTTCCTCGGCGTAGGCGTCCCCGTGTTCCTGCTTCATGCGGTCAAAATCCTCCGAAACCCGCTCGATGCTGTTCAGAAAGTCCCTCGTCCGCTTGGGTCCGAACTGGAATTTCTCGTTCAGGGCGATCACCGCCGCCCATAGCTGTCGCTGGCAGAGGATGTCCGCCGCCAGCGCCACGGCCTTGTCCTCCATCGCCATCCGCAGGGTCTCTTTCCCGATCTGCCGCTTCGCCATCACGTCGGCGTAGGTCTGCCCCACGCCCTTGTGCTTCTGGATTCTTCTCCGTTCTTCCCGGTTCATTGTGTTCTCCTTCCGTCCTTCTGTCCTTCCGAGCGCAGCGAGGAATCCGTACCCCCGTCCCGCCATGTAGCGGCGGGCATTGCCCGCCATCCCCCGTCATTCCGAGGGAACCGAGGAATCCGTACCCCCGTCCTTACGCTCCCACAATGCCCATCGTGGTCTGCGCCGGGTTCAGCGCCGCCTTGTATTCTTCCTCGGCCTGTTCCAGATTTGCCGCCGCCATAGCGTAGTAACTGCCTTTCAGCTCCACGCCGATATGCCGCCGCCCCATCTTCACGGCCTGATACCCGGTGGAGCCGATGCCGTCAAAGGGGTCCAGCACCACGTCATCCGGGTTTGTCCAAAGCTCAATCCCGCGCTCGATCACAGGCAATTGCAGGGGGCAGATATGCTTCTCGTCCTGTTCCTCTCTGGCCCCGTTGCGGTTCAGGGTGTCGCTCTGGTTAATGTCCCACCACACAGGGGAGGCATATTCGTTCCAGACGGGGCTTGCTACCTGCTGCCAGTGGCCCACGGGATAGCTCTTGTTGTCGTGTTCAATCCGTTCCGGGTTGTCCCCTGGCTTGCGGAACGTCACCAGGTAATCGGGGATTCCCATGCGGCTCATGGAGCTGTCTTTTTTGATTTGCTTGTGCAGAAGCCCCAGGGCCTTTGTCCGTTGCATCTCTACAACCGGGTCTTTCCAGATGCAGACCTCGGAATGGAAGATGAAGCCCACGCTCTCCATCCAGCGGATCACGTCGCCCCGGAAATCCTTCATGCCGATGTAGCCGTCCCGTTCTTTCATAGCCGGGAGGTTCATACAGTGAATCGACACCAACCGCCCCGGCATCAGCACCCGATACCACTCACGGCCCAAAAATTGGTACTGCGCCTCAAATTCGCCGTAACTCCGGCAGTTCCCCATGTCCCGTTCACTGTTGGAGTAGGTGTACAGGGACGCAAACGGAATGGAAGTGATGGAGTAGTGGATGCTGTTGTCCGGGATTCCCTTCAACACCTCCACGCAGTCCCCGTTGTAGACGGCGAACCTCTCTCCGATTGTTTGATTCAAAACATTCATGCTATGCACTCCTCAGCCAGTCAGGAATCACCATCGGGACTTGCGGATTGTACGGAATTGAAATCTTCACCGTCCCGCGGATTTCCTGTTCCAGAATATCTTTTGTGTGTTTCACCATTTCGGCGGTCATGCGGTCAGCCTGCCGCTCTTTCCGCTCGATGTTCTCCTTCACGGCTCCCTCCGCGTCGGAAATCACGATATGCACAAACACGGTTTGCTTCTGCCCGAAGCGCCAGCACCGACGCACAGCCTGGTACATCATTTCGTAGCTGTCAGACAGACCCACGAAAATCATGTTGTGGCAGTTCTGCCAGTTCAGGCCGAACCCGGCAATGGACGGCTTGCTTACCAGATAGCGAACGTCGCCCACGGTAAAGCCGTTCAGCATCTTCGCCTTGTATTCCGGGCTGTCGCTGCCCCGAACCTCCACGGCGCCGGGAATCAGCTCAGCCAGCGTCCCGCTTTCATCGTTCAGGTCGCACCAGATCAGCCATTGCTCGTCCGGCTTCTCCGCCACCAGGTCAGCCGCCTTTTGGCATCTTGCCTCCAGGCTGTCCCGTCTGGCCCCCCTTCGCTCGTTCAGGGTTTTCGCCGTCACCACGAACATACTCACGTTTTCTCCCACGGCGGTTTCCTGCTCGGAATGAACCGTATGCTCCATCGTGATTTTGTCCGGCAGATTGTAGCCCCTTGCGTCGTAGTCCAGATCGGCGGGGCTTGTCAGCACCACCGCCCAGGTCGCCAGCCACTTCCAGAATTCATCCTCCGCATGGCCTTTCAGTCTCCATTTGGAGGTCTCGCCGCCGTCGTGGATGAAGAACGTGGAAAGCATCTCTCCCCGGCTCATAACCCCCAAAAACTCAGCCTGGTTCCCCAGCTCCATGTAGTCGTTGGGGGCCGGGGTCGCTGTACAGCTCAGCTTGTACGGGGTGTTGCGGAACATTTCGATGATTTCCGTCCGTATCGTGCCGGAGTAGTTTTTCAGGATGGAGCTTTCATCCAGCACCACGCCGCAGAACTTGCCCGCATCGAAATGGGACAGCATTTCGTAGTTGGTGATGTTGATGCCGTCCTTCACATCGTCCTGCGTCCGGCAGACCGTGACCTCGTATCCGAACCGTTTTCCCTCCCGTCTGGTCTGGTCCGCCACCGCCAGCGGCGCAACGATCAGGACGGGCTTGCCCTCTCTCTCGCAGACCTTCTCCGCAAATTCAAGCTGCTGGATGGTCTTTCCAAGGCCGCAGTCCTCGAACAGCGCCGCCTTGCCCTTTTTCAGGCTCCAGCGCACAACGTCACGTTGCCATTCAAAGAGGTTCCGGTTCATCTGCTCCGGGTCAACCTCAAATCCGCTTTCCGGTGCAACGATCTGTTTTGATTTCAAAAATTCCTCGTATGTCTCACTCGTCGCCATCCTGTCCTCCTTCCAGCATCGGTCTGAAAATCTGCCCGGTGAGCCGCTCCATCTCCTGCCGGAACCCCTCCGGGAGCCTCTGCCAGTCTGCCTCCTGCTTGCTGACAGCCCGGTAGCTCCGCTGGAAATTGGACGCCACCACACTGTCCACCTCCGAGCTGTCCATCTGGGCCCACTCCCGTATCTGGGTGGCGGAACCCACGCAGCGCCGGACCAGCGGCGGCAGCTTGGCGTATTCCTCCGCGTAGCCGTAAGACCCGTTTCGCAGGGCGTTCTTCACCAGCCCCCAGGCCTCGATCTCCGTCATGCCAGCCGGTTCCGCCATCTTCCGCATCTGCTCCCGTATCTGCCCCACGTTGGGCATGAAACGCTCCTGAGAGGAAGCGATAATGGCCTGCACCGCAGCTTTCACCAGTTCAAAGCTGTCGTCCACGAAAAACGAGTGCCAGTTTCGCACGAACACCTTGTAGGCCTCGTCGGTCATGTCCTTCATGGTGTCCGGGTAGTTGAACTGCAAAAGCCCCACAATCGTCGTTGCTTCCCGCAGTGTCATTCGTCAAACGCCCCCTCTCTTACGAGCCTCGCCAGCCTATCCACGGAGCTTTCCTGCTCGGTCTGCCGCCTCTGGGATGTTTTCTCGTCGTACTGCCCCTCCATCACCTTCTGGAAATTCGTGGGCTTCAAAAACCAGTCGAATGTAATCACCCATCCACGGTTATTCTGTCCCAGCAGAAAGGGGCTCTGCTTCACCTTTTCCATGGCCTGAATGATGGTTTCCTCCCCGAACTCCCGGAGCCGGGCTTTCAGCATCCGCCCCCGCTGGGTATTGAGTTTGAATTTCTGAATGGGAGATACCCCGATCCGGTTCCAGGCGTCACCGATGCGTAGGGCGGCAGCCCTACATTCTGTTTCGTCAGAAACAGAACAAATAACCGTATCGTCCTTATTACTCCTGTCAGTCTTAGAACTACGTTTATCCTCTTTCTCTAAGACTCTATTCTCTATACTCTGAACTCTATCTCTATACTCTATCTCTGTGGCTACATTTTGGTTACACGATGCGTTACATTCCGTGTTACAATGTAACGCATCGTCCCCTTCCGTCAGGGCAAGCAGCCTGTCCTTGTTCCGCATCTTCCGCACCCGCTCCGCGCTCCCGCACTCAGAGCCGATCAGATTGTCATGGTCCGCGATCACCAGAATCCCGTCCCGGTCCTCATACACCAGGCCCAGTTTCCGGTACAGCTCCATGGCGACCCGGATGGTGTCGATGGAGAACCATTTGCAGTCCCGCTGGATTTTCGCCTCGTCGAAGGGGATCACAACCTCCCCGATGGTCCTTGCCAGCTTGCCCTCCGTGTTGATGGTCTTTAAGCAGAGCATTTGATAGAGCACAACGTAATTGGCGCCGTCCTTCTGGCTCATCAGAAAGTCCACCGTCTCAGAGGACATGAAATTCACCTTCAGCTTCAGCCAGTAGAACCGCTTGTCACGCTCCGCCAAACTCTCACCCCTCTCCGTCGCTGCCGAAGCCCATGTAGTAGTCGTAGTTGGGGTCGTAGGTCCGTTCCGGCTCCTCCGCCTGCTCCGGCTCCGCGGAGTACATGGGGTCCACAGAACCGTGAAGCTCCATGTAGGAGGCGGGGCTGGTCAGCAGCAGGCCGGGGATGACCAAATCCGGGTAAAGGTCCGTTCCGATCTTCTGCTCCCCCGCCGCCGTGGTGTAGGCGTAGGTGGTGATTTCTCCCAGCACCACCACCGGCTCCCCTTCCCGCATCCGCCGGATCACCCAGTAGCAGGGGTGCTCGTCCGTGGCGTAGGACCGGAGAAACGTGCCCCGCCGCAGCCGGACCCGGAAATTCACCGTGTAGCCACCCTTTTTCCGGGGCTTCACCTCCGGGTCCGTCGTCAGCGTTCCCCACACCAGGGCGTGACACCGCTTCCGCAGGCCGTCCTCGTCATCGTTCCGCCACGGCCCCTGCAACACGCCGCCGATTTTTCGCATGATGTATCACCTCAGTCAAACATGGAGAAGGGAACTTCCTCGTCAGCGGGCTTCTCGGGAGCCTCCTTTGCCGGGGCCGTCTTTTTGGGAGCCGGGGCGGGTACTTTTTCCTCCGGGGCCTCAAAGTCGCTCACAGGGGCTTCTCGCGTGTCCGGCGTGGCAGGCGGGAAGGTCGCCACGATGTCCTCCGGGCGGATGATGGGCTCCCCGGTCCGCTCCAGCGCGTCGTCCTGGTCCACGATCTCATTGATTTCCTTGGGGGCCCAGCCGGACTTCAGGAGCTGTTTCATCACGGTCTTTTCGCACATGGACCGGTGCCCCATGTCCAGCGGCTCGCCGTACCAGGGAGAGCCCCGGCGCAGCTTCTCCGCGTCCCAGCCCTGGATTTCCCCGCCGATCAGCCGGTTGTAGGTCTCCAGATTGAAGGCGTTTGAGTGCCGGTTGGCGTGGTTCAGGATCATGTTGTGGGTCCAGTACACGGACCGGAACATATTGTTGTATTTCTCCGACAGCTCATAGAAGGCGTAGTAGCCGATGATGGGCAACTGTTCCCGGGTCTCCAGGTCGGTGATCCACTCCATGATGGGCCGTCTCGTCCGGGGGTCCAGTCCCTTGAATTCCCCGTCCCGCACGTCGAAGGCTCCCACGTCGGCGTAGGCCCTGGACCGCAGGCAGAGCTTTTCCAGACCCCGGACGGAAAGCTGCATGGAGGCGGTCTGCTTGTAGGGGATGATGTAATACTCCCCGTTGGACAGGCTCAGATTCTTGCTCACTTCCCCGTCCAGAGCGGCGTTGATCACGCTCTTGGGGTCGCACTCCTGGAGCTTCGTGTTGTTCTGCACCACCGTCAGCACAGTGGTAAGCACCCGCCGGGCCGCCTTTTCATCTCCGATGGCCCGCTTCACCAGGTCCACGGCCCCGTTGCCGAGGTACACGGTGCTGAGCTTCTGTCCCCCCTCCGGTCCCCCGGCAGGAACGATCTGATTGCTTGGTTTTCTCTGCTGATATGCCATAATTCTTTCCTTTCCTTTTCCGTAGGGGCCGATGCCCTCATCGGCCCTCACTGGTCTTTTTTCTTCGATACTTTCCGCTGATACTTTTCCGCCCGCATGGCCCTGATCCGTTCCCGGTTCTTCCAATACCATGCGTTGTTCTTGGCCCTGCGTTCCTCCAGATGCTCCGCCCGGTACTGCTTTTGATACGCCCGGCACTTCTCCGGGTTCTCCTGCCGATACCGGCGCTTCCTG
>JAEIGA010000982.1_pt1 | contig 42911 bp, 74 predicted proteins | sample 9270691 | NCBI WGS metagenome assembly JAEIGA01 (sample SAMN17057246, study PRJNA624740) | gut metagenome | biome: biome; isolation source: fecal sample | host: Bos grunniens | place: China: Xizang | collected 2019 | reverse complement strand
CCGGTGCCAGTTGTTCTTGTGTGATTTGATTCTCCATAAGTGTCCCCTTTCTAATCCGTGGTATCTCAATATGTCTTACTCAGTATATTAGCAGATTCTCACAGATTTGCATACAAGTAATTTTTGGAATTTTGTCCTTGATGCAATATTACAGAATTTTCCATCAAAAGAACAGATGCAAATTAGGATTTTAAAGGAGCAAATAACAAAATCAGGGTATCAAATTAAATAAAACAAAGGTATCAAATTAGATACTTTTCGTGTCAAATTAAGTTAAAAACCGCTTAAAATCAAGCTTTTTAAGAGGTCAAATTTGCAACAATTAAAATATTATTTACATAAGGAAAGGAGAGATAATAAATGTATAACTATTACGATTTCAAATCAATGTTCGCTCCTGATGAAATTTTGGAGTATTTAAGAAAATCAAGGTCGGATGACCCATTAATGACCGTTGAAGAAGTATTATCGAAACACGAAACAATTCTTGACGAATGGTGCGAAAGAAACCTTGCAGGGAAAATTCCTGAAAATAATAAATTCCGTGAAGTTGTTTCAGGTGAAACAATAGACGACCGCCCCGAAATGTTGAAATTATTAAAAGAAATTGAAAGCCCACGTATTAAAGCAATTCTTGTTGTTGAAGTGCAAAGACTTTCAAGAGGCGATTTAGAAGATGCAGGTAAACTCATTAAATTTTTAAGGTATTCCGACACTTTTGTCATAACACCACAAAAGACCTATGACTTGCGTGATGAATATGACAGGGATATTTTTGAAAGAGAATTGAAAAGAGGTAATGAATTTTTAGAGTATCAAAAAAGAATAATGAGCAGAGGTCGGCTTTTATCTGTTAGTCAGGGCAATTATATTGGCTCTGTTCCACCATACGGATATGATAAGGTTTGGATAACAGACGGCAACCGCAAATGCCCGACCCTTGCAGAAAACAAGGAACAGGCTGATGTGGTTAGGTTAATATTTGACTTATATGTGAATAAAGGTTTAGGCTATAAGCGAATTAGCAATACTTTAGACGATATGAAAATCCCTGCACCAAAAGGTGATTATTGGTCACCTGATGCACTAAAAGGTATGATGCAAAATGTTCATTATATAGGTAAAGTGAAGTGGAATTGGCGTAAAACTGTTACTGTTGTTGAAGATAGCGAAATTGTAAAAACAAGACCAAAATCGCAAATAGGTGAATTTCTTATTTATGATGGCAAACACCCTGCCATTGTGTCGGAAGAACTTTTTAATGCAGCACAAGCAAAATTAGGCAGAAATAACAGAACACCTGCAAGCAAAAAATTAGTAAATCCATTTGCAAGCCTTTTATTCTGCAAATGCGGTAAAGCAATGAGTTTGCGTTTCTATAAGAATAAAGACGGTTCTGAAAGATGTTCACCACGTTTGATATGCGACTACAACCATTGCGAAGTTGGCTCTTGCACCTATGACGAATTTGTAAACGGAGTATGCGATATATTGGAACAATGCATAACAGATTTTGAAACAAGGTTAAACAACGGTGATAATAATTCGGTTAAACTACACCAAAACCTTATAAAAAACCTTGAAAAGAAATTAAAAGACTTGCAAGCTAAAGAGTTGTCACAATGGGAAGCACAATCAGACCCAAACCCTGAAAACAGAATGCCACAAGAAATTTTTAAACAGCTTAATGCTAAACTCTTAAAGGAAAAAGACGATGTTCAACAAGCCTTGTATAACGCTTATGAGTCTATGCCTGAACCTGTAAACTATGAAGAAAAGATTATCAAATTTAAAGATGCTTTAGATGCTTTGAAAAATCCTAAAAAAGATGCAGAAGAAAAAAACAGATTATTAAAAGATTGTGTTGACAGAATAGAATATTACAGGCAAAAACCTGAAAGAGTAAAAAGTAAAAAGGTATTATATTATGACAAGGAACAGAAAAAGACACACCACAAATCACCTCTAAATGTTGGTGCATCTTGGACTAATCCACCTATCGAAATCGAGGTAAAACTAAAGGTTTAATTTTTTGTCTATGACTATCAACATAAATGTGCTAACGAATATGCACATCTATGTTATAGGTAATTGCAACCTTACATAAAAGGCTTTAGAACTCAATCTATCGCCTTTTTATTATGCTCAAAAAAATTTAAAAAAAATTTGAAAAAATTTACAAAAAGGTATTGACAACCTACGCATTGCGTGGTATAATATAATTACAGTTAAGGGATGCCACTTAACAAGTTCGATGGCAAGTGTCGGAAAGGAGAAAGATATGAAAGCAATGACAGATTTACAGTTCAAGGCGATTATAAAAGCGGTCATTCAAATCATCAAGGATAATGACAACAAGGAAGAAATGATTAAAAAAATAGAAGCCTTAATTAACAAAGATTAAGACTTCCCCACAAAAAGTCAATATAGGGCGGGACTTGCCACCGCCTTATAAAGACAATATTAGTATAACACAAACATTAAAAAAAGGCAAGAAATTTTTTAAGGAGAATGAAAATATGGTTGAATTGGCAAGAGTAAAGAGAAATGGTGCAGGATGCATAAGAGATATGGTTAATGAGTTTAAATCGCAATCTAACATATTTGACCGTATAAGCATTTTTGATATGATACAGACAATAAAGACATATAAGGCTAATGGTTGGTTGATAATAACCGAAACCGAATTGATTTTAAATCACTATTGTTAATAATCAAGGCGGTTGAAAAACCGCCTAAAAGGAGATATTAGTGTGAGCAAGTTTAGCCAAAAGCGTAGTAGATATGTTGGTGAATTGTCAAGCAAATATGCTTATGACAAAGACGGAAAACAATTCGAAGCAGACATTCAACAACATATTGACAATTATGACAAACTTTATTCAGAGTTTAAAGAATGGATGTCAGTTCATAATGTAACACCTGACAAGTTCCGTGGTTTGTTCCGCAGATACTACGCAGAATTTATTGAATAAAAGAAAGAGGTAATACAATGAAATTCAAAGAGTTAAGACAATCATCAGGAATGAATCAAGCAGAATTTGGCAGGTATTTTGAAATCCCATACAGAACAATTCAAGATTGGGAACACGGAAAAAGAAAATGCCCCGAATACCTGATGAAACTGATGCAATACAAACTTGATAAAGAACAAAGAAATCTAAACCAAGAAAGGGGTTAAAGTTATGAAAGTAAAAGAATGGCTACAAAGTAAAGGAAAATATGATAGCACAACATTTATTATCGCAAAGGCAGAAAAATACGAAAATTCAAGAATGTATGATTTTAAGTACAGAACAACACCGATATGGACAGTTGAAGAATGGCTAAAAGGCGAAACGGCGGAAAAATATATTGTTGTTAAGGCAGACCACGCACCGATTGACATTTCAGGCGGTTGGACGAATTGGTATAAAGGCGGGCATTTACATTGTGCAATCATTACAACCGAAGAAGATTTATATACAATGTATAGTGAAACACAGGCAAAAGATATGATTGCATACTATGACGAAGAAGTTCGTAAGCAGATGCAGAACAAGTAAAGGAACATTTTAAAGAATAAAAAAGCACCCCGAAAGGTGCTTTTTTTATTACTTTATAAGTGTGCTTAATAAATAGCCTGCAAGTCCGCTACATATAGCCGTTATAAATGCTGTTATGATTGTTTCATATCTCTTTATTGGTTTACTTTCAAGATTTTCAATACGTTCATCAGCTTTTGCATAATCTTCACGCAACGCCTTTGTTTCGGTTGCAATTTGATTTGTTGATATAGCCATTTGATTAACGCTGTCAGCCAACCTTTCAAGATTGTCAATTCTGTGGTGTGCCGATTTGATACTTGATTCGCCTGCCGTTAAGCGTTCCCAAACTTCTTTAATTTCGCCCTCTGTTATTCTATGTTCAGTATTTGGCATTAAAGCACCCCCTTAACCGCTTTTGAACGTTCAGCAATAACAAGAGTTCTAACTAATATTTCAGGCAAATTAAGGTTGTTTTCGTCCGTGCCTTTAATTGCCCCCTTGTCAATTAGCTTTTCGATTGTCGGCTTGTAATAATCGGGGATTTCATCAATAGTTTTATAAATATCACCCACTATGCTTTTTAAAGCTAAAATTTCTGCCTTTAAAGCCTTGTTTTCTTCTTTCAGTTCCTTATACTGTGTCATATCTAAAACCCCCTCATTTGCTATAATTTTATCCTTAAAACCTTGCCATTCTGCACTATCAATATAAGGTGCAGGACAAATCTTGCCTGTTACATCATAATGTCGGATAACTCGGTCAATAGGAATGTTGTGCTTTTTCATCAGCATTTTTACAAGGTCAACGGTATTTTTAACGGTTTCAGGCTCAAAATACCAATTTCCGTATTGGTCTTTTTTGCAACACATTTCAATACCTATTGAGTTTGAATTTGTGCAAATACCGTGATATGTATGCCCGTTTTCGCCCTGTAAACCACCGCCACAATGCCACGCCCTGTCTTTATCCTCTACACTCTGCCATATTGATATTTCATCAACGAAATAATGTGCCGATGCTTGCAGTTTTTCCCTTGCATAATAATCAACGTTGTTTTTCGCTGTTGATACCGCCCCCACATAATGAATAACAATATATTTTATATCTCTGCTGTTCATAAGGGCGAAATTATAAGGTGTTAATTTCTTTTGAATTTCAACCATAATTTAACCCCCTTAATTTTCAGCTTCTACTAACTCCCACCCTGACGGGTATTCATCAGGTGAATATACATTGCCGTCAATAAGTGATTTGTATAATTTGCCGTTATAATCAACAACATCACCCTTGTTATACGCATCGTGTGAGCCTGTCGGCTTACTCCATACGGGATAACCTGCATCATTTAAGCCAATAGGCTCATATAGTGTAGGATTTTCACTTGGCAGCCAATCTGCTTGTGAAGTGTGTGCTTGCACTATTTTGTAAAGCTGAACATCACCAACGGCATTTTCGCCGTATGTTATATATTCGCCTACTGTGTATGCCTTGCCAACCTCATATTTTGGATATACTGTCGCTATTTCAAGTGCTTGTTCGTCTGTAAGGCTTGTTGCGAACATTTGTATTGCTCGCCTTAATTGTTCTGCTGCCTGCAATTTATTCATTATCACTCACCCCCCAAAAGTGCATTTAATACTTCGTCCGTTGTCGGTTCAGGTGTTGGTGTTTGCGATATAGAATATTCAGGAAAATCACAAGGCACAAATTCACCGTCAACCAACTTACAAGGAATAGGTATTGTATTATATTGTTCTTCTGTCAATTCAATTTCTCTTTCGTCAACATAATCGGTATAGTTAATACCTTTCGCAACAATTACATTATTTTGAATAGTCGCTGTGAATTTTTTCATTATATTGCCCCCCTACCATATACATAAATATTTCCTGTAAATGTAAATGTATAACTTTGGTATGATTTCTCAAATCTAAATCTATTGGGTGCGTTTGGATATAACACATTATTACTTGTATCATTTGTAATATAATTGAAAATTTCTGTTCCTGTTACTACACCCGATGAATTTGTAACTGTTCCATAATATACATTCCCGTATTTTACCACTTTACGTATACATATATTTTGTGTTCTTTCTCCTGCTGCATAAGTGCCGAAATTATGTGTAAATATCTTCGTTTCTTTTGCACTATCTCCTAGCCAAATACTAAAAACTGTGCCTGCTTGTGCTCCTGCGGAGTTCATATACAACGTGCCGTCTAATACTATTTCATATTCTCTAAACTTCGTAAAATCCACACCCGTAATCGTGGCTTCTCCAACAAAATTTCCACCTAATGCACTCGTTGCAGATACACTTACATTTTGCGTTTTTAAAAGTTTGTAATTTGCACCGTCAGCAATTTCATTTACTTCTTTCAAAGCCTTTGCACTTGCAGCTGTGCCTGCCGCTGTGCTTGTCTTACTATCAGTAATTTTCAAATGTCCATAATTACTTTCAGTTCCTACACCATAAGTTGTTGCTGTGCTTGCGTGTGAATTTGGTGCTTTTCCATTCCACGTTGTTCTTTCTGTTGATGTGATATGCTTTGTAGTATCAGCTAAATGCGATATTAAATCTGTTATCGCCTTTTTGATTTTACCAAGTGCAATACCTAATTTTTCGCCACTTGTCAAGTTTGTTAATGTTGATGCTTCTGTGTATGTTGGTGTTTGGTCGTTTGTCGCAACATTAGGCACTTTTTCAAGTCCAACTGTGGCAGCTGTAATATTATGTGGATTTGTTGTTGTCAGATGTGCCGACAAATCACTTTTTATTTGCACCACTTCTGCATTGCTTGCATAGTCCATTTTAGGCAAATATTCAGTTCTAACCTTTCCATCCTCGCCTAACGGTGCAATACCGCCTGCCTTGCCTTTTTCGGTCTTTAATATAAAGCTATCAGTTTCGTCTATTTCAGCCGTTACATTTTCAGCATTTCCAATAGCCAAAGATTGATAAATATATTTTTCAACTCTTTCATCGCTACCAACGGGAATATAATCCCCTGCATCACCTGCATTTGAATAGCAATATAAAATTTCGTTGCCGTCATTACCTTTTGCAAATACGCCAATTTCACGCCACCAAAAACCCGTTGTAATTTCTGCATTACTGAAAAATGCCCCTATTTGATATGTCGATGTCCCTACTTGCTTTCCCTCTGTTATTGCTATTTCAATTTTTGGAGATACTAAACTTTTTAAATTTACTATTGGTGTTGAAACTTCGCCGTCCCCTAAAACCGTTTTTGTAAAAATTAAACTGTCTGCTCCTGCCTGAACGTTTGCTAATAGTTCCAACCCTGCATTTGTCAATTTCATTTTTGGAAAATTCGCCATTTCATCAACCCCCTTTAATTTAGATATATACTATTTCCGCCGTGTGTGTATAAATACCCTGAAAACTTGACATTTCAAGCGATGTTTCTATAATAACGGCTTCTAATACACTTCGCACATTTTGTGTGCTTGCAACAAGTTTTTCAAACTCTGTAATCATAGCATCTGTTGTGCTTGCATTTGTTGTATGCACTTTGAAATGATAAGGTTTGTTTTTGTCATAGTTAAACCATTCTTCAACATAACCGTTACCGAATACAGAAGCTATAACATTTTCAACCGCTGCAACTGTTCCCCTTTGTCTGTGTATCAGCATACAATTTTTGATAATCGCCCTTTTTGCCGTCAGGTCAAGTGTTGGTATATATTCAGGAATATTAAATTGCCACGCCAATTCATCAAGCATATTTTCTTCAAGTTGTCCTATTCGCCCGTAAATATTGCACTTTTCAATGTTATTTATCACAATATCTTTGAACACTTGTGTTACGGCATAAGCTATGCCCTGTGCCGTTTTATCTTGTCGCATATATTGTGGAAAAAACTCCATTAAATCAAGTTCGTTTATTCTCATAATATCACCCCATTGCAAAAGTCCTGACCGTCATTAAATAAAGCAACAATTACAAATTCGCCAATTTCAACCGCTTTTGCCGATTTATTATAAAACGGCAATTCGGCGGTTGTTACATTGTCATATTCGGGAAACGTGATTTCTGCGGTATTTTTATTTTCATTTTTACTTGAAACAATACCCTTTATAATCATTTTTGCCCCCTAATATTATCTATTCTTTTATTTCAGGCAAGCCTGCCAAAGATGTTAATATTGAAATAATGCTCGCCACAAGTGAAATTGAAAGCACATTTACCCAATTTACATCTATAAAAGCCTGTCCTACTGTCAGCAAAGATACCGCCGTTTGTGCAAAAGTCTTTACCGCCCTTATTCCTGCTGCTTTTAGCCATTTTGCCATAATTACACCCCCCTATTTACATTATTTCGTGTTCTTGTTTTTCTTGTTCTGCTACAATTTTGTTATATTCCTCTTCGGTTATTTCGTGCCAATTATCGGGATTATCATTCACACCTAAATAAATCGGTGTAGCGGAATATGTTTCCCCATTTGTTAGCACTTTACCTTTGCTTGGTTTTAATTCTCTTAATTTAATTTCTTTAATTTCCATTAAGCCACCGTCCATCCTTTCTGTGTTGCAACTGCAAGTTCGCTTTCGCTTAATCGTGCTTTTGCATCTGCGTGTAATGTTAATGTTTGAGTTGTAGTTGTTCCCGAATAATCTTTAAGTGCAGTTATAATGCTTAATAAACTTTTGTGTGTTAATTTTGACGAGGTAGAACAATTCATATCTTTACCGATAACACCCTCAAATTCCACCTCTTCAAGTGCATTACACTCATAAATTAACTGTAATACAGATTGACTTCCGTCTGCTTTTAATATGATTTTTTTAATTTTCTTCAATGAATTACAATCATAAAACATATTATTTATACTTGTAGCATTTGTTAAATCAAAAACCATATCAAATTCTACATTTTTTGCATAACTAAACGCCCAAAAAGTATTTGTGAAATTAAATTCATATTTAGGTTTAAATTCCCTCATTTCAGCCCAACGAGTAAAAGCGTATTGATAGTTGGTTCTGATGCCGTAATCTTGTATACTATCCCAAAATCGGTCATATTCTGTTTGTTTTCCTACGTCTTTTCCTGCATCAAAAACCTTTTGCTCATTCTCTGCTATTGCTGTCAGTTTTTCAGCTATACTCATACACTATCACCGCCTATCAATTCATTCTGAATGGCTATAATGTTATCAAGACCAATTTCAAGTTCTGCTTTAAACTCGTTAAATTCTGCCACACCAAGTCTTGTTGTGTCTGTCGGGTGTCTGTGGTCGCCCCTTGCATAAGCATTTTCTGTTCCTACTGATGCTTCTCCATTTATTAATGGTGTTGTTTCACTTGCAGGTGTTAATTGGTCGGGAACAACTGCCCCTGTATCTTTCCAACCGTCAACTGCATCATAAACCCATTTTGTATTGCTTTCTGCTGAATATGCAAAGTCATTCGGTGTAGCTTCTAACTCTTGTATTTTTGCATTTGTGGAAAGATAACCCCTAAAATGTGCTTCTTCATTAATCTGCTTTTGTAATCCCTCAACATCGGATTTTATAATTTCTGTTTGTTCGTCAATATAATTTGTGATTTCCTTTTTATCTTCGGGAGTCCAATAATCAACGCCCTTTTTAGGTGTATCGCCTTGTGCTTTATAACCACTATCAACAAAAACCCTATTTTCTATATCCCAAATATACCAATTTCCATTATCGCCGATATAAGGCGTTTTAACAGAATTTAATATTTGCTGATATACATCGGGTGTTGGTTTGCTTGGTGTTTTGCCCTCTGCATAACCGCTTTTAATCATAGAAACAACAACTTTATTTGCTGTTATTAAATCACCGCCGAAAACTGAAACTGTAAAATGCGGATATTCAATTACTTCAAACGGTATTGAACAAGCATCTTCTTCCAAAATAACATTAAATGTTTCGCCTTTTGCAGATGTAAAAATAGCCGTTTTTATTATAGCTTCCCATTCATCGCTAAAATTGAATTTACAGTATAGATAATTTTTTGACTTTTCAACAACTTTATTTTCGTCTGTTCTTGTGATAATCTGTCTATTTACGGAAAATTCTAATAGCATTGACATACACCCCCTTTACTCTTTCAATCCGCCATAAGTTACATTTACACTTGTAAACTGTGCAACTTCGCCGTCATTTACAACTTTTTCAGTTGGTGCTGTTATAGAAACACTATACGCCCCTGCTTCAAACATCTTACTTCTTAATCGGTCAGGATTTATATTTCTGCCTATTTTAGTTGTTTGCCATAATACATATTCATTTACGGCTTTTTCAACTTGTGTTTGAATTTGTGTTGCTGTTACACTATCCTCATTACTTATGTAATAAGTAACATTTATTGTATCATTTACGGCGTTTGCAGCTTCAACTGTTACGTTATCAGTTAAAGGTCTTGCCGTCTTTGAATTACAAGCATTTTCAACATCTTTTAATATGTCGCTTTCAGGTTCAGGAAGTGTGCCGTCCTTTTTTACAATCGCAACTGTTAAACTTCCTGCACTTGTTCTGTAAGGGTCAGCATCGCCTACATTTGCATTCGCTGATAAAGCTAAATATTTATACGCTTCTCTTGCTCCTGCTGTTGAAAATGAAAATGGTGCAATTCTTATTCTTTCTTTGTATTCTGCATCAGTTTCAATATCTCGCCCGTTGGCACTTGTGTTTGTATTTGTAACCGCCCCGACATAAGGAACACCGTCTACAATATTTATTATTTGCCCTGCAATAAAGCCGTTTCCAATTTCACCCAAAACTGTCGCTGTTGCATTAACAATTCCGTCTGTTTTACCACTTGGAATCAACAATGTTTCATCAGTTGCAAAAAATATTTTACCGTCTGCCGTTGCTCTTGTTCCTTTTGGTATTTCTATTTCTGTTGCCTGTGCATTTGATAATGTAAATTTTAATTCTACTGTTGCAGGCTTTGCTTCAAGCCTTGTAACACTATATAAAGCATTACCTAATTCATCAAGGGCATTTCCTGTTGCAAATCTTAATAAATTATTCTTTCCTGTTGTGTTAATATCGTTAATCATAATCACAACGGCGTATGCAATACCGTTTAATATTTGTCGGCGTGCATCACCTACGGGAATTGTTTCCCCTGTGTATGTTTCAAAATAATTTATAAGTTTATTTGTGATTTCTCCACTATCCACTTCAACAAAATTAAATTCATTGTTCAAATTTCACACACCACCTTTACATAATAATCGCCAACGGTTTCACCGCTTAATATTTCCACGCTTTTCAAGGTTACATCTTCCACATTTTCATTTATTACGGCGGTAATATCGTTTATAAGTGCAGGCTTGATTAAAGTTATCGGTTTATCAATAAATTCGTCCGATACGCCTTTATCACGCAAAAAAGGAATTTCACCTAACCTTGTTTTTAAAAGGCTTGAAATCTCGTTTATTTTCTTTTCTGTGTAACTTTCTGCGTTCCAATTTATAACATCTTCGCTTGAAATAGTTATCAATGCCATATATTATACCTCACTCACTATTTGTTGATTTTTAACCGCCTGTGCAGTATTGCCACCGCTGCTACTGCTTGTGCTTTTGCTTTTGCTTGTGCTTGTGTCTTTTTTATATCCTTTTTTAGTCCATTCACTAAAAGCAAGGCTCAAATTTGCTTTTAAATGCAAGCCGTTTGGTGCTAAAAGTAAATCATTAATTTTAACATCTTGCACTAACATTTTATTTGTTCCATAGGTTTTATTCCCTAAAGTCAAATATTCAGGCTCTTGGCTACGCATTTTATAAAACCACCATTCAATCTCTGCTTGCACATCACAAAAAGCATAATTTAAAGCAATATTAAAGGATATTGACATAGCATTTATTCCTTTAACATAAGTTGCAGGCTTTCCGCCGTCTGTTTCTTGCATTTCAATATTAAGACTTTCCCCTATGCTTATTCCGTCAGGTGTAATAATGCTGTCGGGATTTACCTCAAACAGTTTATTACCAAATGCACCTAAACCCATATCAATACCCCCTTGTTTTATTTATTTTAAATATGCAATCATTGTTAGTTGTATCAAATACACTTTCATTTATATACCATTTGCCATTATACCCGTCAAATTCTTCAAGATTGATAATACTACCACTTGCAAACGCATCAGCATTTTTTAATTTTAATATTCCACATTCAATATAGTTATTGTTTTTCTGTAAATAATTCGTTGCAATTCGTTCAGCTTGTGCCTGATTATCAACTTTTATAGAAAGTGTTATGCTTCCGCCGTCAATATCCTTTGCATTTGCTGTGTAACTTATAACTTGTTTCTTTGCTATATCAAAATATTTAACTGTTACCGCTGAAAGTGGTATATTTTCATCATCAAAACTGTAAAACGCACATTCATCAGGCTTAATAGTTCCTATTGCTTCGGATAAATACAAGGCTTTTTCATCGTAAATAATAAATGTTTTATTAAATATTTTTACATTAAAACCCTCATAAGCACACGCTTCACACATAAAGGCTATATCTGTTGTGTTTATTTGAGTTTTAGTTGAATATATATAGTCTTTAAATCCGTAAAAATCAACTTTAAAGCCTATACTTTTTGAAACATCGTTTATTATTTCCGATAACTTAACCTTTCGCCAAATACGGCTTTTTTTCTTCTTTGCCGTTGTTGGAGTTGGCAATAGTATAAGTGTATAAGAATTTTCATTACTTCCTATGCCGTTTATATACATTATACCGCTATCCGAATAACCGTGAATTATCTGCACTTCATCGTTGTATTGTGGTTTCCAATCTTGCCACACCTTGCCCCCGTTTGCAAAAGATATTTTTATGTAATCTTGTTTTCCGCCGTTGCTATCGGTCATTACACAAGATAAAACCGTTATATCTTTAGTAATATCAACGCCGTTGTAAATAACCTTTGTTGACATATCCTAACCCCCTTGCTTCCACGGCGGCAAAGTGCTTATAGTTTCCGCTTTCACTTGTGGTATTTTTAATTCGATGTCTGCATCAAAAATTAAAACATCGGAATATTCAGGATTTGCTGAAATCAATTCGGCTACTTTATGGGGCGTTCCATAATACATAATACTTATTAAATCCCAAGTTTCACCCTGTTTAGTCTTATGCAAAACTTACACGCCCCCTTTTTCTAAAATATTCGTCCATTTTACGTTCAAATTCTGTTTCGCTTTCTTTTAATGCCTGTCTTACTTCTGCACCGCTTCCGCCACTTATAACGGGTGCAAAAGTAATACTTATATTGTTTCCACCGATGCCTACACCTACACCCTTTGCAGCTTCGGTTAGTAATGCTTTGTTTCTCGGTGTGTTTCCGTGCGGAACGATTGTTTCAGGTGCATCGCCGACAATAGCAAGGTGTGGTTGAGTAACCGTTCCCCCCGTTGCATAGGCTTTTACAGTTGTTTCACTTTTTCCGCCTGTGAAAAAGTTTTTAACTTTATCAAATACACCCGTTACCTTTTCAATTTTTTCGGAAATCCAATCTAAAATCGGTTTAATTGCTGTTCTAACCGCTTCAAACTTTTCACCGAACCACGCACCGATGCCACCGAATACAGCTTTGATTTTTTCCCACATATTTATAAAGAAATTACGAAATCCCTCGCATTTATTCCACAAAATCACAAACGCCGCTACCAATGCGACAATTCCTGCAATTATCCAAAATATAGGTGATGCCATAAACGCTGCATTTTGTGCAATCTGTGCGACTACCAACTTTTTAATGCCACTTTCTTGCACCTTATCCATTATATTTTTTATCGCAACAACGGCATTATACGCCTTAATGCCTGCTGTTATAGCAGCTATCGCTCCTGCAATAATCAATATCGGTGTTGGCATTTTTTCAAAAGTTCCTGATATTATTTGCCCTATTGCAGATACAACAGATTTAACAAGGTCAGGTAACGCATTTCCAACACCTGCTAAAATTGAATTAACCCCGTCAACTACGGCAGGCAATAGTGTTTCAAGAGCAGGCGGTATCATAGGCAATAAACCCGTTACCAAAGACGGTATTTTCTTTAAAATAACCGATATTTTCGGTAACAAATTTGATGCAAGTGCTGATACACTTTCTATGAAATTATCAATCAGCTTTTCCATATCGGCGTTTTCGTCTGCTACACCCGTTACAAGATTGCTCCAAGAAGCTTTTGTCATTGCCAAAGAACCCTTAATAGTTCCTGCTGCTTCGTTGCTTGCATATCCTGCCAACCCTTGCATTTCAATATAATCAACCAATGCTGATTGGCAATCTGCCAAATTGTCTATTGTGTATTTTGTCAATTTGCCGTTTGATGCATTCCATTGATTTACTTTTTTTATCAAATCTTGAAAACCTTGTTTAGTTGGTGTAATACCAAGTTGCAAGTTATCAAGCATTGTATAGTTACTTTTCATAATGCCGTTAAAAGCATTTTGAACATTTTCTGCGGTGTTTCCCGTTGCAGCTACAACATCGGCTTCCGCTTTAATAATTCTATGTGATAACTGTGCAGCCAACTGTTCATTTCCGCCTAATGCAGTTTTTAAGCCTGTTGCAAAACCATTTACTTGTTGCAGATACTCGTTTTGGCTCATTTGCACATCTTTATATGCGGTTGCTGCCTTTTCCGCCACATAACTATACGCCTCGTCAAACATAAGTTTTGAACCGCCTACAAGCTGTTCATATTCGGCATAACTTTCAATAGCACTTTTTGAAATAGCTACAACGCCTGCTGCTGCTGCCGTTGCTGTTGCAAGTGTCGCTTTTCCAATAGCTTTCCCTGCATCGCCTATTTTCTTTAACACCTTGCTTTGCTCGTTGGCTTTGTTTATAGCTTTTGCAAGTGTCGGTGATACTTTACCGCCGATTATAAGATTGGTTAAAAATTCTTTTCCTTTTGCCATATTATCCCCCTTTCTGATTTAGATTTTCATTTAAGGCTTTATTTTTTTCTTCTAAATAATATTGTAAATCTTCGACAAAATCAAACAGTTCTGTCAAAGTCATTTTTTTACATTCGGGATAACTTGTTGATGTATTGGCGGTAATGATAACGCTGCATTGCCTTATTATATTTTCGCTTATTACTCCGCCATATCGGCAAGAAAAAAATCACGCACCAATGTTGTTGCTTTTGTGTAGTCGCTGCAACACAATCTTGACATATCAGCAAAAGAAATCCCTGCCGCTGCTGCAAAAAGTGCAGCGTGATAATTTGTATCTAATTCAACAGCACCAATAACAGCTATGCCTGATTTCTGCAATTCTTTTATTGCCTGTTGACAATCATTTCCTGTTAATTCTTCAAAATCATATTCAATTACGGTCTTTTCTTCTCCGTCAATCTTAATCGGTTTTTTTAACTTTAATTCTGCCATTTTACAAAATCCTTTCTTTTATAATGGGAAGCACGTTTAAAGTGCTTCCCTTAACTGTGCTGCATAATCAACACCGTTAATTATGAACACATTATTTAGTTTATCAATTTCAATAAGTGTTTCGCCGTCCTGAATGTGTTTGAAATACAAAATTTCAAGCGGTAAAGTTGCTTCGTTTCCTGCGTTTGTTTCAATACTTCCTAAATCAATCTTTTTAGGAACGCCCTGAATAATATCCTTATTTGCTCTTAATGATACTTTAGATGTTGATGTATCTAAATAATCTGTCGCCCACCTTATTTCAAGATGTTGTGTTTTCTGTGCAAATAATTCAATAGCTTCTTTACTTGCATTTTTGAAACTTATTTCGTATTCCATAGCGGCAATCTGTAACAATGTTGGGAAGTCAATTTCGCCCATAATTCCCGACCCTTTAATTGTTTCGGTCATATTTTCAATAGACGGTCTTTTTACAGATGCACTATCTGTAATAAGTTTTGCCTTTCCCTCGCTTCTGTTATAAATTGAATACTGAATTGTTTTATTGCTTAATTTCATTATTCAGCACCCCCTGATGTTAGATTAGAAATCCCCTCTGTTGTGTAATGAGTTCTAAATGTAATGCTCTTTGCATTCGGTGTATTTGTGCTTGAAACATCAAATACAAAGTCGCCGCTTACCATATCTTTTACGCTGTTGTTATCTTCAATAAAATCAACTGTTGCATAAAGTAATTTACCCTCATTTACAAGGCTATTCAGCCATTGCTGAACACTTGCGATAATACTGTCAATATCTCGTCTTGCAATAGGATTGTCCACATTGTCAATGTAATCATACTGCAATTTATTAAGCATATAATGTTTCATTCTTATGCTTGCATCCTGTAAATGTTCAGGGTCAATATTGCTCTCATTTACATAGTTATAATTTGCATTACAACCACCCCATAAACGAAGTCCGCCCCTAACTATATTTACAGTTGTTAAGCCGTTTGCATTCGCTGTGTTTGCAGTTGTTTCATTAATGAATAACTGTGTGCCGTCCTCTAACACCGCCGCATCTGCAAAAATTGATTTATTTGACGGTGAAATATAAGGAACGCCCCCTGCTTCTGTATCTGTTATCTGCATACGGACAGCTGCCAAAGTTGACAAATGATATATTTTGCCGTTATATTTAGCCATAGGATAACAAACTTTTTCTACAAGGTTGTTATAGCCGTCTGTTGCTTTTTTAGTGATAGCTTTTGCGATTGTATTTGTTTCGCTGTCTGCCTTAACATCTGTAATAACATCTGTATACCATTTGTCAGCCAATTTATTTACAGATTTAGCAATCATTAAATCGTGATACTCTTTGATTTTACTGTAATAAGGAGCTAATAATATAGTTGGTATATTACCCATTACAACCTCGCAAATATCAAGAGAATTTAACGCTTCTGTGAATACTGATGTTGTAATTACAGTATCGGAAGTGTTAATTTTCTTATAAGTTGCAACAACGCTTCCGCTTGTATATCCGCCTTTAGTGATATTGATTTTTATTTTTCCGTCAGCATAGGAAAGTGTATAATCTGTTCCCTTTGTGAGTTCTGCAAGTTCAACGGTTTCAATAACCGCTGCTGCATCTTCAATATAGCCGACTTTATTTCCTGCTAAACCTGAAAGAACAACAGTTAATTCGCTGTCCTCTGCTTCTCTGTTGCTTGGATTTGCCATATTAACAACAATAATCGGTGCAATAGGTTTTTCGCCGTTTAAAAAATGAGCATTTACCGCTTCCATAAGTGTAAACTTTTTAAAGTCATCGGAAACGCCTAATTTTGCTTTTGCATCGGTATAACTGTTGATAATCATAGGCTTGTTTATAAATTCTTTATAATCGAAATTTTCAGCATTTTCAACATTGTTTTGATGTATAGGTGCTGTTCCTATATATACGGGGATAGTTCCAAGTGATTTTGTTGTTTTTTTGCCCGTATAAGCTGAATGTTCGCCATACATACCGTGTTTAAATGGCATATCAAATTCCCTCTCTTTCTAAAATATAATTTGTGTTTGAAATATTTGCTTTGAATTTAAGATAACCATACCAATATGGGAACGGTGCATCTACATCATAAGTTCCGTATGATATAGGTTTGCTGATTATACCGCTACCGTTTACGGTTGGATTCCGCAATATAGCTTGTTTTGTCAGTTCTATTGCATTTAATAAATCAACATATCCGTTGCCGTCAGGAATATCCGTTTTGTTTTCGTCAAGGTCTAAATAATACCCACCGCCGTATGTCGCAATAGTAATACGAATATCAAGTGAATGTTCATCGTCTGCATCTTCGGCGTTGTCAAGTTCAACAGCTAAAAAAGGAACAGTAAAGCCTTTAGGATTAAAGTTTTCATTCGGCAAGTGCATTATGTAAATATTCGGATTGACATATTCATCGCTATTTTCCGATTGTAATTTTACTTTTGCACAAATTTCGCTTTCAATGTATTTTTTCAATTCTTTTAAAAAATCTAATGCCGTCATTTACTTTACCCCTTTATCTTTTTTAGTTCTCTTTCGATGTAATGTTGTGAACGCTTTTTTAAAATTTCTTGTGCTTGTTCCATTGCCTTTGGTGCGACATTTTTATTGCTTACCATATGTGCTATCGATGTTGTTTTTAACAATCTACGGATTTTTCTGCTATCGCTGTGCCTTTGCACCACTTGTAAAGTTTTTTTCTTTTTTCCGACCCGTTGAATAAAATTGTAACGGCTCATTTTTTGTGTGTTACCCTTTTTTACTTGAACAGTAACATAGCCTTTGCCTTTTGTGTTTCTCGGCATTTTATTTCCCTTTACAAAACGATATAAAGTTAAATTACTACCCCTTGCACGAATGCCTGCATCTAAATTTATGTTGTTTGATTTTATTACCTTTAACAAATTATTACTTGTTTCACCCTCATATTGAGTTCCACCCGTTAAATCCTTTTGCTTAATACTGTATTGAGATGTAATAAGTCTTTTTAAAGGTGTAAGTGTTCTTTGTGCAGTATCATTTTTTGTTCGTATTATGGCTTTTTCAGCGACTTTTGGATATTTTTTTAATGCTTGATAAACTTTTTCAAGTTCAGTATCATCAATACCTATTTCAATTCCTGCCATATTATCGCCCACTTCCTGCATACTGTAAAGTAACTTCAAACATTCCGCCATTATCTACAACATTTGTTACTATGCAAGGCTTATTTTCAAACAGAATAGCATCATTTACTTTCGGTGATTTCCTGACATTCGGTATTTTCTTAAATTCGTCAGGAGTAATAAAAAAGAGTATATCACCGATTACAACGCCGTCAAAATCATTAAAAGTCTTTTGTGATAATCTGTCATTGTCTATATTTACTATCACGGAAACGCCGTTTATCGTTACAGTTTCACTAAATTCCTTTTCATTTTTGAATACATTGTTAATATCTTTTGTGATATACTCTTTTAACATTTTAAAACTCCTTTTATTCCGTTGGAATGTCTGTTGCAGGCATATCAGCCTGTGTTATTTTTTCAATAATTTTTGCCTTTGTGTCTTTGCCGTCAACCTCTACGCCTATATTTTCAGCATATTCAATCAACTCGGCTTTTGTCATTTTTTCAAGGTCTATTTCTTCTTCGTGCAATTCAGCTTCGCTGATATCGCCGTCAACCTCTACATCAAACAACACTTCGCAAAGTCCGTTTTCACAAAGTCTTTTTGCATTTTTTTCGTCAATGTCTTTTATTACACCGCCGATGCCTATGCTTTCGCCATTATGAATTACATTATTGCTTATAACTTTAATTACCACTTTACAACACCCCTTTAAACTGTTGCTGAAACAGTTCCAACATACCAACTATCAACTTCTGTTGGTATTGGTAAAGGTCTTGAATTAAGTGTTAAAATTCTGCTATCAGGCTCTTTTGTAACCCAACTGTCAGCTGCTCTTGTTTCCATTACAGTATAGAAATCTTTTGTTTCGATATTTGTAAAGGTCATTGCACCATATTCAATGCTGAAACTTACATTTGTTGATGCAAGTAAAATTTTACCCTTTGGCATAATTGACTTTTCAACGGGTGCATCACCACTCCAATCATCAACATACCATTCATCGTAAATGTAAATGTCAAGGTCAGGGTCAGCAAGGTGTCCCATATATGTTAAGTTTTCGCTTTCTACTTTTGGAGAAATTAAAAGATTTAAGAAATACTTGTTATCAAGATAGCCAAGTGCTTCACATCTCTTAATGAACGCATAATATGCAGAACGTTCCATTACACAAATGTTTGGTTTTCTGTAACCGTTCTTCATACAAGAAAGTGCCATTGCAGAAAGGTCAGCTATCGGGTCTGCTTTTGTGTCAGTTGCGTCCCAAAGACTTGAAACTGTGCCTTTGTTTGTAAAGCCAAAGTCGATTTCATAATCAACGCCCTCACCCTTAACAGTAATTTTTCCGTCAAGCATTGCCTGAGCACAAGATACTTCTTCACGGCGTGCAATCTGCTGTTCAAAATCGTTAAGTGTTCTTAAAAGTTCTTCGTAAGCTCTTTCCTGTGGAGTTACTCCGCCGAAAAGATTTTCGCCAAAACCACGTTTGATAATATCGCCGATGTTTGTTACATCTTTAACTTTTACAAGCGGTGTTACAAAGTCCTCTGTGGTATAACCAAGCTTCTTTGTTACGCCTGCTGCACCTTTTTCGTTCACATAAGGTGCTACTCTTCTTTTGCCTTTGTAAAAGTCCGCTCTTATCTTTTCTGTTGGATTTGTGTGTGCTGTTTTGAAAAATGTATTTTTGAAAAATGATGCAGGTGTTGGAACAACACTAACTGCTTTTGCTAATATTTCAGGTGTAAAAATATCAATAGCCATAATTAAAAATCCCCCTTTTTTTATCTAACATCAACAAGCAAAATGCCCTGTCCTGCAAGAACATATTCTCCGCCTTTTGCCTGTGTTGTTACTTTTTCTTTGTTGAATTTACCGCTAAAATAAGCGATTATTGATTTAGCACCGCCTGTTGTGTCAACATCTTCGGCTGCTACGCAATAAGTTTTCCCTGCTGTTGCTCCTGCTGTGTCTTTTGTAAAAGCATCACCTGATAAAAGAAGTAAATCACCCCTTTTAATTGTCTGTCCCTCTGCAATATCAACTGACATCGCTTCATAAGCACCAACATTTAGTTCATCATAAGTAAATGTTTCTTTTGACATATTAAAATTCCCCTTTCTTATTTACCGAATTTCTTTAATGCAATTTTATCAATAGCATCAAATTCAGCTTTCATTTCCTTGTCTGCATCGTTTTCTTCAACAAATCCGTCATTTGCTGTGCCTGTTACACCGTTTGCACTATTCGCATCATCTGCAAGTGCGTTTAATACGGTTGTATTAACGAATTTGCCCTCTTTCATAGCGTTATAAGCAACGGTTTCAGCATTTTCAAAGGTTTCATATTTAGCCTTGTTTAGCATTTCGCCGTCAACTTTGCCTGCGAGTTCATCAATCGCCTGCAATCTTTCACGCTCTGCTTTTGTTGCTTCGGCTTTGGCATTATCTGTGATTTCGTTTATGAAATCAGGAAAAGCTGCCATAAGTTCAGTTGCATTCTTAAATTCCATTTCGTTATCCCCTTTCACTTTTGGATTTTGATTATTTTTTGAAATGTTTGTAACATTGAAAGCCTTGTTTTTAAGTTCTTCAGGAACATTTGTAAATGCCGCAAATTTATAGCCTACACCATTAACAAAAAATTCATCGTTATTGTTTTCTATGATTGATGTTTCAACCTCTTCATCAAATAAAACTTCATCAGCAAAACCTTTTTCAACGGCTTCATCGCCTGTAAACCAAGTTTCCGCCGTCATAAGTTTTTCAATTTCTTTTTTATCAATGCCTGTTTTATCAACATAAGCGTTTACAATGCCCGATTTAATCTTATCAAGTGTATTAATGCACTTTTTAAGGTCTGCAACCTGATAATAACCTACAAGCAAAGTTAAAGGGTCGTGTATCATCATATAAGCACTTGACGGAATGGCTATACTTTCACAAGCCATTGCAATTTGAACGGCTGCACTTGCAGCTATGCCGTCAATTTTACAAGTGATTTTCTTGCCCTTTGCCCTTTCGTCTTTAATTACTGTTGCAATACTTTCAGCAGCGAACACATCGCCACCGCCACTATTTATGCGAACACAAATATTCGGTGCATTTATCGCCGTTAATTCATCACGAAAGGCGGTTGGAGTTACCTCTGTTCCCTCTCTGTTAGTCCACCAATCAACGCTTTTTTTCATTGCTATTTCGTCATATATCAATACTTCTGCATTTAGTGCATCAATAACTGATATATTCCAAAACTTTTTAAAAATATCTGCCATTATCATTTCCCCCCTTTCGCCTAAACGCTGTCGCCGATTTGTGCATCAGCAAGCATTTTATTTTCACTTTTTAATTGTTTTGCATTTTTCTTATAATCTCCACCCGTCAATCCCATTGTTTCTTCTTCTCTTGTGGAGAAGCCGTTTTCAACTCTCATTTGTGCCGCCTGCACTTCTTTTGTCGGGTCAATCATTCCCATAGCTGCACCGTTCCAAGTTGCACCGCACCAAGCCTTTCTAATAACAGCATCTTCAAAAAATCCGTCTGCTTTTATTCTTCCAAGTGCTATTGCTTCGGTTAAAAACAACTCATAAACAGGCTGACAAAATTCGTTTGATAACCATTTACGGCGTTTTTTAAACATTTTCCACGCTTCAAGCAACGCCGCACGGCTCGCTGAATAACTACTGTTAAATGATTTTAAAAGCAATTCTTGTGGTATTTCTAAAGCTGTGCCTATGTTTTTGCAAAGTGCATTTACAAAACCGTCAAATGCTGTGTTAGGTCTTTTCGGGTCTGCAATTTCTATTCTTTCGCCCTCGTTTAATGTTACTATTGCACCATTTCCTAGCTGATAATCGTTTATATCGTTGTCAATGCTCTGTTCTCCGTCAGGATAACCCTGCCCAAATGGATTTTCTGTTGACGGTGCATCAGTTGTAACAAACACCGTGAACATTCCCGATATTACCGCTGCCATAAGTTCGGCATCTGTATATCTTTTAAGCTGTTTCAATTCCTCAATAACGGGTGCAAGCATCGGAACGCCCCTGCGTTGTTCGGCTCTCTCTGCATCAAAACAATGTATCAAGTTCTGTCTGCCCGTCTTTGCACCGAACATTTCTACCCTTTGCCATTTTAAAGGCTCTGTATTTTCAAAACCGCCATTATAAGGGTATTGATTACATATCCAATATGCAACTGTCGCCCCGTTCTTATCAACTTCAATGCCTGAATATATCTTGTTTCCGTTGGCAGTATTTACCCCCATATATAAATCATTGCCGAAACTTGTTGACATTGCATTCGGTGTGCTTACTCTATCGCCCTCTAAAAGTTGCAAACGTAAACCATAAGGCATTGCATTTGTTGGTTTTTCGTATTTGTTTAAACAAAAACCATCACCATTCAGAAGAATCGCCGTAAACATTATGCCTTGCATTTCATAAAAGCTGTTTAGCTTTAAAGCATCACATCGGCGACTATCCGCCCAAAGTTCAAACTCTCTTTCTGTGTTTGCTTCCCACTTTTCAGCTTCTTCTTCGGTCATTCCTAAAAATTCAAAGTCAATACGGCTTTTAAGTTTTAAGCCACTACCGACAACGTTTGTAACAGTTGTTTTAATCGCCCCTGTCGCAATAGGTGCTGTCATATATAGGCTTCTGCTTCGGCTTCTTAATGTGCTATGGTTAGCATCAATATCCTGTAAAGGTGATTTGCTTGTTGCCGTAAAACCTCTCATTGACTTTTTTGAATGACTTGCTCCGCCGTCCCCGTAACCACTATTTAAAATTTGTAAGGTCTTTCGTGCTGCTACTCTCTTAACGGCGTGAACGGGTGCAAATGTCGCAACCGTTTTGTCAATAAAATTCATTATTTCGCCCCCTCAAATTTATACATCTCTTGGAACACCGCCTACTACTTTCATTTTGCCCCTGCCTTTAACCCTTGCTTCCTCAACTGCAACACGTTTTTCTAAATAGTCAATCATTTCGCTGACTTCGGCTAAATTCGCCCTTGTCAGGTTACGGCTTCCCATTGAATAGGATTGTGCTCCGTTTAATATAGCTTCTTCTGCTTGTTCATACATCGCAAGTCGCTGTTTATACTTTTCAAGCCTGCTTAACACTACTTACACCTCATTTCCAACAAAAAAAAGCACCACTAAAAACAGAAATTCTGTTTTAATGGTGCTCAAAGGCTCTCTTTAGGATATTTAATTTATAATTTAATCGTATTATCTGTGCTACATCTGTTGCATCTTACTTCTATTATAACACTTTTTTTAATTTTGTCAATTCTTTTTTTCAACAGTTTAAATTGTAATTTCCCACAATGCTCGCAACGATACTCAACTTTTATCATATTTTCCGTGTTTTTTACCATATTTCAACACCCCTATTTTGCCTTTTTTTAGCCTTTGGTGGCTGTGTAGTATTTGTTTCTTTATCAGTTGCATCGTTTAAACGTTTTGCAACCATATCAAAATTCGGATTTAATATTTCTATCGCTGCCGTTGCATAGTTACGAATATCAAAAGGCTCGTTTCTTGCCCCTGATGAACGCTTAACCCAATTTATAACCGTTCTGCCGTTTACTGTTCTTACGTTTCTATGCTCTGCTGTCAATCCTAAAAAATACTGTTCGTCATATCCTTTGTTTGTTTCTGTTGGAAAATGGCAATAGCCAACATCGGTATCAAATTTTTGTTTTAGTCGGCTTGAAATTGTGTCCTTGCCTACATCAACCCCGATTATAAACAACCACGCCCCTGCATCGTTTCTTCGGTTCGGTCTTTTTATAAACGGAATACCACTACCGCCCTGTCCTTTTATCGCCCAAACTCTTCGGCTCTCTCTTTCCTTGCAATACCGATAAACTTCTTGTGTATGGTGTCCGCCACTATCTATGCAAGTTGTCATTACTTCCATTTGCAAGCCGTCAACACGTTCATATTTTGCAAATAAAACATCGTCAAGCTGTTTCCAAACTTCGCTACCGCCCGTGTCCCCCATTATAACACCATACTTTATGCCCCAAGATTGATAATCTCTGCCCCAACCGACAATCTCATATTCAAGACGGTTGTCCTGAACATCGACACCACAAGTCAAAACCAATACATCTTTTGGCACTTCGCAATTATAGGCAATACGGCGTTTTAATAGTATATCGTTTATATCAAGGTCGCTTTCTTCTTCCCAAGCGTTACCCATAGCCGTATTAGTCCAAACTTTCAGCATTTCCACGCCCTGCCTTTTAGCTTCTAAAAAGTCAACGGCGATTTCGTCCCAATGTTTCCACGGCGAGCATAACTCGTTTAAATGAAAACCACGCTTATTTTTTATTTCAGGGTGTCGAGCAACCCATTTTATAGGCTGTCTTTTCCACACATTTTCTTTGTTTACTGCTCCACAATGTTTACAAGCATATACAACATTCTTTACTTCGTTTGTTCCGCTTGTATGCTCAAATTTTAATTGTTCCCATACATACGGCTGATACTCTCCACATTCAGGACACGCAACATTTAACTCTTCTGCTGTGCTACTTTCAAATTCCTTTTCAATCTTGCTTACCCCTTTTATTGTTGGAGTGCTGCACATTACGATTTTTCTATTCCAAAATGTTGTTGTTCTCTTAATTGCAAGCTGTGCAGGGTCGCCCTCACTTCCTGCCGATATTGGAAAACGGTCAACTTCGTCCATTAGCAAAACCTTTATAGGTCTTGATGCCAATTTTGCAGGCGTGTTCGCTCCTATCATTGTCAGGTGTCCGCCCCTGAAACGTTTGTGCATAATCGTATTACCACTATCACGGCTCTTACTATCCGCAATCTTTGCACTTAAAGTCGGGCAATCTCTAATCATCGGTGCAATTCTATCGTTTGAATATGACTTTGCCATATCTTCCGTTGGCTGCACAAACAAAATAGGTGCAGGGTCATAGTCTATGTAATAGCCTAAAGTGTTGTTTAGTATTTCTGATTTGCCTACCTGCGATGAAGTCATAAAAACAACTGTTTCAACATCATCATCACTTATAGCGTTCATCATTTCCCTTTGATACTCCGCACGGCTTGTTTTCCATTGTCCTGCTTCTGCACTACTTTCTTTTGACAGTTTGCGGTATCTGTCCGCCCATTCGGAAACGGTCATTTGTGGCGGTGTTGCAAAGCTCTTTTTAATAAGGGTAAATGCGGAAAGCACTCTTTTTCGTGCTTCATCCCTGCGTTTTTCTTCCATTTCTCTATCTGTCAGCTTCGCCATTTCCGCCACCCTCTTCATCGTCAAAATAAAGGTCTTTTTCAAACTTGTTTATATCAAAGTCCGCTATTTCGTTTAATGCTTCTGTAACTTCTGCCGTTATAGCCTTTTTTATAACAAGTGCATCATCAATGCCCGTTATCTGTGGAGCAAGTTTTGTCGGCATATTTAATAGTTTTGATTTTACCATTGTCGCAAAGTCCGTCCACATAGCGATTACATCTTTTGTGAAAAGCAGTTCCTTTTCCATTTGCATAATCTGTAATTCGGTTTTTCGCTTTTTCAGTTTATCGTGCATCAAACCCTCTGCTTCCCTTGCGAGTTTGACTTTATCTATGCCTTGTTTTTCTTCTTTCTTTGTATCCTTTATGTAGTTAATATATCCGTTTACTGATTTTTTCAGGTCATACCGTGCAGGCTTGGTTTTAAATATAATGCCCTCATTTGCAAGCACTCTTATTCGCCTATCGGATAACCCTAACATTTCCGCCAAATCTGCTTCCGTTACTTCCAAAATACTCGGCTTTTTTTCACTTGTTTTTTTTGGCACTATTTAAACCCCCTTTTCTGCCTTTTAACGGCTTTTTTATTTTTGTAGTATGTAAACCCGTTTTTATTGTAAAGCCACGCTCTGCCCCTATTTTTTTAACAATAGCTAATGTTTCAAAAGGACGGAAGTGCTTTCTAAAAAAATTTCTGTAACTAACGGTTTTTTGGGCGTGCCGTCCACCACAAGCCACGCCCCCCGTCACAGAACCTAAAATATCCAACAACATCAAAGCAATATAGCCTTATGTGTTGAGTATTTACCACACTTACAACGCCCTACTTCGTTCAATGTTTCCTCATACAAGCAGAAGATGTCCCCGTTAGCCATAGCATCAGCCAAGCAATCATCACACGCAAACTCGTATGTATCTGTGTTGAGTTCTTTTCCCTGAATAAGTTCGTCAGCCTTTTTATTTGCAGCTGCCTTTTGCATATTCTGTTCGTGTGCTTCTCTCCGCTTAACATCTGCTTCCATTTCTGCAATGGATATGCTTGTCTTTTTCCTTGCCATATATAACCCCCCTTATATAAGCTATTATTATATATATAATATTTATTTATTTATTTTTATTTATATATAATATATTATTATAATTATAATATATAAAAGCCATACTTGATTGGTAGTTGATTATTGCTTAATATAAACCCCATTCAGCAAACTTCTCAAAGCCCCCAATATCATTTATGTATTGCCTTGCTTCTTCCACAATCTCGGCGTATGGTTTGCCGTCAATAGTTGTATCACCAATAGCACAACATATATTGACAACCTTGCCTGTTTCCTGTGCCTTTTTAAAAGCATAAATGTTTACTGATACATCAGCCTTTGATAAGTCCTTACCGTGTAGTCCACCGCCTGTTACACTATCAGCCATATCGCTGCCAAGTTTTCTATTGGTTGCTCCTGTATCTACATCTGTTCCGCCTGTCCAATATCCAAGCGGATTTATAATTGCACAAGCATATTCTTTTCTTAATTCTTCGGTTTTTGCATTGCTTTGACAGATAATAAGCAACATTTTATCGCTTGCAAGAATATACTTGCCGTCAGTTGGATATTTAGAATATATATCCCTTGCAATTTGAGAAAGTGTAATTTGTTCGGTTGTAAGCGGAACGCCCTTAAAAATTCCGTTATCTCCACATCTTATTTCTTTTGCCTGATTATTCGCCAAGTGAACATCTTGCTTAACACACTTGAAATCAACCATAATGTTACTGCTGTTTGTTATTCTGTGAACAGCTTGACAAACTTCTATCTCGTTTAATTCAACCGATGTTTCGGCTATAATATGACAAACGCCGTGTCCTATTAAAACCTCAACCGCTATTTTGGGATTTTCTTCAACCTTGTATGCAAGGTCTACAACCGCCCCTGCAATTCTGTCCGCAACCTTATCAGGATGCATAGGATTTACTTTTTCAATCATTTTTACTCATTCCTTTCAATCAATTCGGCTTTTTCGCCTGTCAATGTTTCCCAACGCTTGATTATTACATCGCAATATTTGGGGTCAAGTTCCATTGTATAACAGATGCGGTCTAACTGTTCGCAACCAATCAAAGAAGAACCACTACCACCAAACAAATCAAGAACAGTTTTTACATCTTTGTGGTTTTTTAATGCCCTGCAAATAAGTGCAACAGGCTTTTGAGTTGGATGCACATAATTTGTGTCTTTTGCGACTTCCCACAAATCGCTTTCGTTTTTAATACTATTGTCAATTTCGCCATTAAATAAGCAAAATTCGTGTTGATGTCTGTAGCCAACGCCTAACCCAAATACATTTTTTGCCCAAACAATACAAGCCTTATAATCTAATTTGCCTTGTAATATGCCGTAAAACTTCCAATTACACCAAATATAATATATTGGTGCGTTTATATGTTTAATTATGTCTATTGTTGCATTTATAAATGTTTCAAATTCATCATTGCTTAAATTATCATTTTCAATAACATCAAAATTTCCACTCCTACCGTTAAAAGCAACATTATACGGTGGGTCAGTAAATACCATATCCGCCTTTGCACCATTCATCAACTTTTCAACCGTTGCCTTGTCGGTGCTATCCCCACACATAAGACGATGCCTGCCAAGTTGCCATATATCGCCTAATTTTGTTATTGGCTCGTTTTCCTCGTCAATTTCAGGCACTTCGTCCTCTTCAATTTCGTTTTCTTCCTCTTCCTCGTCTGTATCATCGTCGCCGTTACGCAAATCTAAATAATAATCCATATCTTCAACAGTTTTTGCTATTATTTCGTCAAGTTCCTTTTGGTTAAAGCCTAAACTATCAAGGTCAAATCCGCCGTTTAACAATTCTTGCAATTCCTGCTCTAAAAGGTCAAAATCCCAATCGGCAATTTCGCCCGTTTTGTTGTCAGCAATTCTAAAGGCTTTTATCTGTTGTGGTGTTAAATCATCAGCATAAATACAAGGCACATTTTCAATTCCTAATTTCTGTGCTGCTTTCAGGCGTGTGTGTCCTGCTATGATAACATTGTCTTTGTCAATTAAAATAGGATTTTTAAAGCCATATTCTTTTATTGAAGATGCAACTGCATCTATTGCTTTATCGTTTCATCGTGCATTATTCTCATACGGTGTTATATCGTCAACACTCATATAAACAATGCTTATTTGATTTTGTTTTTTCATTATCAATCACCAATCCCTATATAAATATATTTAATAATAAATAATATATAATTATTTATTTTTTTAACTATAAGATATTTATAAATATATAATAAAAGGCACAATGCCACTTTTACACATATTATAAACCATTAGAGCGTTCAGTTATCAACATCTTTTGATATTTTTTAAAAAAAGAATTACGCATAACAGACAAGAATTTTTACCATTCTTCATAAAACTTTTTACGATAACGATATAAACTCATTTCGCTGATATTATATTCTAATGCAAGGCTGCGAACACTCCTATTGCTATCTGTTACCACTTTATATAACGCTGCCGAATGTTCCTTACCAACATCTTTGCAAAGCCTTAATATCTTCTGCTGAATGTGTTCGGGCATATCAGCAATATTCATACAAGTGAAGTAAATAAGTCCTTGCTTGTTATATGGCAACTCAATTCCTCGTCTTTTCTTGAACATAGGCATTACTCCTTATCTTTCAGCATCTCCAACAAAAAGGCAACATTGGTAGCAATATGAGATAAGTGTAGCATACCGCTTTCCTTATCCCTTGCTTGAACATCATCCCATACCGCCAATGTATGTCTTAATAATGCTTGGTGGTATCTTTCAAGCTCAACCTGTTTCCAATTATCAGGGTCTTTATATTTTCTAACGCCAAAACTTCTACACTTTTCAATCTCATAAATAATCTCTTTCGGCACAAGTGATAGAATAGGTTTGCCTGAATCAGCTTTTGCTTGTTGGTTTTTTAGTTCTTCCACTTAAACATTCCCCCTTACTCTTGTTTTTCTGCTATCATTTCCGCAAATGTATTGTTTACACTCTCCATTGTGCAAAATTCGTTAAATGCTTCCTCAAACAGAATTTCTCGCAACTGTATTGTCAGTTCTTCTTTTTTGTATTTATTGCACTTAATATAAAACCTTGTGGCTATATCTTTTATTGCTTCGTATAAATCGTTAGTTACCATTTTTTTATTTCTCCTTTTTTAACGCAAACGAAAGTTTTTATTTACATCAGGATTGATGTTTATTTGATAATTTTTTGACCTTTCAAATATTCTGCTACCAACCGCTTCATCAATGTTTATAATGTCTGTTGTCAATAATTCACTTGAAATTATCGTTATCAATTCAGGATTGTTATATCTGTAATTCAGCAATTCAAAGGCGATATTTATATCGGCAGGAGTTGGCATTTTGCCCTTTTCCACTTTTAAAAAATCGTCTATATATAGCACGGGTGTATTTTTCAGTTCCGATATTCTTTTTTCGTATTCTTCGGCATTTGTAACATTCGCCTTTAAGCCGACAATTTCATCACGCCATAACATATAAAGTGCAGCCGTTCCATTCTTTAAAAATTCTGCAATAATCGCTGTGCATATCATAGTTTTTCCACAACCAACCTGTCCACCAATAAAAAACCAATTACCTTTTGCATCGTCTATATACGCTAAAGCCTTATTTTTTATGCTTTCCTGCCACTTTTCCGTTGCCGTATAGTTATTAAACGTATATTTGTCTATCAAGTGATAAATACCGCTTTTTTTAATTCTCATAACAGATTTACGGATATTATTACATTCACATCTTTTTAAATCAAATTTTCCGTATGTATTAACATAAGCAATATCGCATTTGTTTTTACAAATAGGACAATCATAGCAAGTGTTGTAAGCATATTCAGTTGTGTTTTCACTCTTGTTATAATTATCAACTTTAATTTGCTCAATTTGTAACGGATTAGAGATAAAGTCCTGCTTTTGGTTGCCAATTCTTAAATTTATCTGTTGCATCAGTTCTTGCATTGACATCATTGTTTGCTACCCCCTTTACGTTTTCTTTTTCTTTCCTCGACCAATTCCTTATTGTTGCAAGGTGATTTTTATAGCTTTTTCCTGTTGATGCCATATATATACTTAAACGTTCAATGCGTTCCGTATAATCAGCAGGAAATTCTTTTTTTAGCTTTTCCATATCTTCATCGGATAAAAGAACATTTTTATATTCCCCGTATTTATGGCGAACAGGCTTATTATTATCTTTCTCTAACTCTAACTCTATCTCTTTCTCTAACTCTATCTCTTGTCGGACATTGTCTTTTTTATCTCGGACATTGTCCCCTTTTTGTCCTTGTTCAAGGAGTTTTTGTCTATATTTCCTTTTTTTTCGGGCATATTCTGTTTCACTCCCTGTCAGCTTTAACACTTCTGCCATATAAATTGTGCTATCATCAAGTATTTCAATCATATTTAATTCAATAAATATCTTCATAGCAGACTTAACTATATCAATATTTGTATTTGTGATAATAGACAACATCTGCTCATTATATGGGATAGTTTCACTAAATCTCAACTCGCCCTCGTGGTCTATGCTTTCAAGCAGCATTTTAAGATAAAACAAAAGATAATCTTTGCCATTTGGCATTCCCTCAATAATTCGTATATCGTGCCTTTTAAAAAAATCTCTTTTCAGCTTCAGCCAATAATATTTTTTTTCCTCAGCCACCTTTACCACTCCTTTCTGTTAAAATATAAAATCACTACTTAATTAAATTTCTTCGATTTCGACAATTACTTTTTCCTGTTCTCCGTAAACCTTTTTTAACTCCAAATCCACACTCTGCGTATCGTCTTTATATGCAATTTTATTTAATGCATCACATATAACTTTAACGATATTATCCGCATCAGGCTTTTTTGTTGGCTTTAATTCGCCATTTAACATCTTTACCCTATCTTTTTTACTCGCACTTTTAACAATGCCGTGAATAGCTGTTATTTTCATTTTTAAAGGCAATTCGGAAAACCAATCACCGCAAGAAATCCTAAATTGTAATTTAATTAAATTTTCATACGATGCAGTATCAGCAGGCGTATATGCTTTAACAAAATTTCCATAGTTTGAAAATCTTGGTCTGCCCTTACCCTTAATTTTACCCTCAATTTCAAAACAACAGTTCATTTAATCAATCTCCTTATAAATTTAATTACCACACTTTTTCTCTAACTGAGAAAATTTAATCTTACCTACAAAACCTTTTTGCAGATGCACCATACCACACTGAAAACCACTCTGCGGAAATTCTTTCGGTGTATCGAATGTGCAAATCTCTACAATTCCAAAATCGTGTTGCTTAATATCTCTTAGTCTTGCCTTAGTCCATAAATGGTTGATAGTGAATAAGAAATATATATCGTCTGCAATTTCCATCGAGTGAATCAGAAATGGTCTTATCTGCGACCACGGTGGGTTAGTGAAGATATAATCTACTTTTGTTTGATAATCGAAAAAGTCTTTTCCTTTGGTTATCTCACACCAATCAGCATCAGGAAGAAACTTTAATATATTTCCACTACCACAACACGGTTCTAATCCTTTACCCTGCGGATTGAAATGCTTAACCAAGTTTTCAGCTAACTCGATAGGTGTCATTATGACATCATCACTCTTGTAATTTCTATTTGGTTGATATTTCATACCGATACTCCTTATGCTTTGTTATTTAATATAAGTGCAATCCCCATTAACAAAATACTCACACTTTCCTATGCCTTTATATGACTTATTTTGCGGTATTGGATTTGGTGTTCCATCACAAAAGTGTTTTGTTTTTCGGGGACACTTTTTCCGCACTCTTTCCGCATAAGCGTTATATTCTGATTCAGACATTTTATATATTTTTGGTATTTTATATCCTTGTGTTTTCATTAAATCACTCTCCTTAAAATCGTTCTTTTATCGTTGAAATTGCGATTTTATCAAGGAATTCCAATCGCATTTTTCAATTTTGATTTCAGTTCCCAAATCTTTTCAATAGATGCTTTCGTATGAGCTATCGCCTTTTGATTTGCTCCTGATAAATTCCTCAAAGTTTCTTCCTCACTTACAATACCCGAATTGCATACTGCTATGAGTTTTACAACATCGGTTGTATCTAATTCAATGGTGTGCTTTTTCATATTCTCACTCCTTAAAATCATTTATTTTGTGTGCGTGTGGCTTGTTTATTCCACATCTTTTCTATTTTTCTAACAGTTGAGCTTCGTATTCTACAACCATTATAAATCTTTAATTCTTCTATTCCGCAAACTATAAACTCTTCTTTACATTGCTGACATTCTGCAACTGCTCCAACTCCACATCTTGAATATAATTTGATTTCTCCGCTACATTTCGGACAAGGTAATAATTCAGCCATTATGTATCACTCCTTTCTCCGTCCATTTTTGCACCGCACCGCCAACAATATCTACCAAGAACTTTTGTATGGTCGCCATCTTTTGCACCACATAATGAACACTCATATATAACGCCACCAAAATATGCAGGGATTTTTGTCGGTTTCCAATATCCGTGCTTCACTTCTGCAAGCTCTTTATTTTCACAAAAACCTACACCATAAGACTTTAACTGTTCAATAGCTGTATCTCGTTCCCATTTGCATTGATTATAAGCTTCAATAGATATAACATCAGCGGTGGGTATATTTTCAATATATGCCTTGAACGCTGCTACAAGTTGTCTGCCATTAATATCAAGAGGTGCTTGCTCATAACATTCCTCTATATGTCTAAGCACTTGTTTTTTATCAATATAAACCATTACTCCGCACCGCCTTTTCTTATATCCCAACACTCTATTACCGCTAAAGGAATAAAATGTTCTCTTACAAACTCCTTGTTGTTGCGTTTGTATCTTCGCTGAATGTATAAATGATTTGGTTTTGTAGACAAAATTCCTGCATACACAACACTGCACCATTTTGTTTTTGTCCCATCCTTGCTTCTTGTTTCAAGTATCATCACTCCGCACCGCCTTTCTTAAAATGCTCGTTAAGTGCTTCGAGAATAGATATACTCCCGCCATTTTCTTTAATATAGTTCTCTAACGAAGTAGAAAATTCGTGTTTCATACACGCACTTTCAACTCCTTTGTTCTTTGTCGCAAAAGTTAATTGTGCCATACTCATTGGTAATTCTGCTCCACATATTACACATTTACTTACCACTATTCAACACCGCCTTTCTCGGTTTGGTGGTCTATGTGCTCCATAACAAGCTTATATATCGTTCTTGCTGCATTGCCGATATTATTAATGCTTGTCCTTTCCGTTGCATACTCAAAAGTGTTAAGGCATTCTGCAATTTCTTTTTTGTTTTCTTCAAAAAATTCTCCTAACGGTTTTCCAAACTCTTGCAAAATTTCCTCTTCACTTATTCCGAAAAGGTAAATAGATAACACGCTTTCCCCTGTTTCTGCATTTTTAAGTCCATATTTGCCGTTACCAATTAGCAAACAAGAATATTTTGCAACTTTTTCATTTTCGCTTGATATATAACATTTATCACTCGGATTTATTATTTCGTATTTCATTTCCCCTTATCTTCCTTTCTCATTTCTGTATTTCATAATTCCAACCACGCTTAATTGCTTCAGCTTGTGCCAATATCTTTGCCTGTTCGTAATCCAATGCTAAAACATCAATAACACCGCCTAAAAATTTAATTGAATATTTAGTAAATTTCATATACACTTTTACCCTTCTTTCTCAATAGAACAAAATTCATTATAAAAGTCTTTGAGTGCCGATACTGCTTTTGTTTTGTCCTCGCTGCTTAAATATTCATTTAGTTCAATATCATCAATAAGCATTTTAATACGTTCTTCATATTCATAATATGGGGTGTATAATTCAAAACAAACCTTATCGCCGTCAAGTGTTATTTCTAATGGGTCGCCCTCTTTTATGTGTAGTTTTCTTCTTATTTCTTTTGGAATAACAACCCTGCCTAAATCGTCAATTCGTCTTATAATTCCTGTTTTCATTTATCTATTTTTCCTTTCTTAATGCTTGTTCTGCTTCTTTCTTACTTAAAAACACCAAACCATTTTTAAAATCATCAGGGGTAAAAAAGGCTTCTAATATCATATTTCCACTATTGAAATAAATTTGTATTGTTTTCCCTTTATGTTTTGAATATATAATTCTTACTTGAGTTACTTCACACTCTATAATTTTGCTTATTTCAAAAGCAGGAACATATAATTTATCCCCCACCTTACAAGGCGGCACAATTACGCCATTTTCAAGAAGAAAGTCGGCAATACTTTCAATTAAACTTTCTTGTTCGGTTATATACTGTGAGCTACCTTTCAATATCTCAATCAATCTATCACGCATCAGCTTCACCACCTTTCTCGGTTGAGTGGTCTTGCCTTATTCTCTTTTCTGCATTTATTTCCGACAAAAAGCCTTTTGTTTGATAATCATCACCACTCATTGTATTTCTGTTCATAATCTGTAATTGTATAGCAATTTCTCTAACCCATTTTGTCAGTTCTTTCATTTCCCCTTATCTTCCTTTCTTATAAGCTCAATCTTATTTTCAAGACGAGTTATTTTCCTTTCCAATTTTCGCTTATCGTTGTTAAGCTCGCATATTTCACGAATCAAATCTCTTTCATCCCTGTTGTTGTAATACAAAGCAGAGTTTACAATTTCACACAAATAACATTTATGTCCGTTGTCAAAATTTGTTCGTGTATCCTCAATTTGAAGAATTACATCTTTTGTATTTCTTATATCCTCAAGTGAAAGTAATACAAATCTGCTGTTTTTATACGTTCTAACCATTTTTATTTTCCTTTCTCAATTTCTTTTTATACGCCTTTTCCATAGCCTTAAACTTCTGCCGTGTGTTGTCCCATTCTCGGTTTTGCCCATTGAATAACCAATTACATATACAATACTTAAACAACCAACAATTCCCCACCATTGCCAAGTGGTTGCAATAATTCCTTTGGTTTGCATTATCACACCCAAAATTACACCAATAGCAATCATAATACAGTTGTTCATTCCTTATCACCCACCATTTCTTTTACAAGGTTGTCAATAAAATCACTAAACAAGCCACTTCTAAACCGACTATACATTTCACCATTCAAATAGTATTCTTCTATAAACCTTGTGCAATCTTCTAACTTCAACCTCTCGGCAAATTCTTTTACTGCTCGACATTTGACTTCCCAATCGTTCCAATGCTCATTACTAAATTCCAACCTCTCAATCTCTGCCTTTTGACTAACGTTTTCTAAAAGAGCCTGCTTACACATTTGCAAACATTCAACCCATTCTTTGTTAATGTTGTTTGGCTCTAATAAATATTCGTCTATCTTTTCAATAGCCTTTTCTTTATCCATTCTTCATCTTCCTTTCCCCCAATTCTTGAAGCAACTGCAAAAACCCCACTTGCTATTAAATAAAGCGGATTTCCTGTTAACAATCCCAAAAATAACATCATCCAAGCTAATACACACTCAATCATTATTTAAAACCGCCTTTCTACGACTAATTAAAAGGTAGGTCATCCACATCGTCAATCGGAATAAAATCATCGTTTATATTTTCTTCTGTGAATGTGCTTGTGTTGGTATTGGTATTTCCGTTTGGTTCTCTTTTACCATCTGCAAATTCAACTGTGCTAACAAGGACTTCAACAACCTTTCGGGATTTTCCGTCATTATCTTCCCAAGTCCTCGTTTGCAATTCCCCTGTTATACCCACTCTTACACCTTTATCAAACCATTTACAGAGAAACATAGCCTGATTATTCCAAGCAACACAATCTATGTAGTCAACAACGGCATTTCCGTCTGCATCTTTAAATCTTCTTTCTATCGCAATAGAAAAACTGCATACCGACTTTCCACCATTCGTGTGCCTTAATTCAGGTTTTGCTGTTAATCTCGCAATCAAATTTACATTATTCATTACTTTTTCATCCTTTCCTGATATTGCATAGCTACATATTTTCCGTAGCTCATACCGTTTTTTCTTGCTTCTATTGCTGTTTCAACGAGTGAAGTATTTTTATGCGACTTTTTTTCACCCCTGCACTCTTTACAACAATACTGTTGCGTTTTTGTTCCCATAAACTCTTTACCGCAATTTGGATTCTTACAAATCTTTTTATATTTCATTTTCTAACCTCACATTATTTATTGCTCACATATAACTGTTGGCACGCTAAGGCTTTTTCTACTTCCCAATGCAAAGTATTTATTCTGCTCCACAATGTTCCCCTATTGATGCCTAATTCTCTTGCCCATTCAGACAAAGTTTGAGTTTTTCCATTATGGTTTAGCATTTGACAATTATTTTTGTTTCTTTGCTGCATTGCATTCGTTATCCACCGACAATTATCAGGCTCATAATTTCCGTTATTATTTTTTCTATCTATGGTTAGATGTTCTTCATATCCGTTAGCCATTGCCCAATCGTGGAATGTTTGAAAGTCGCTTAGCCATTCATCGCAAACAGTAATACCTCTACCGCCATAATATTTATACTGTGAATTATTTGACCTATAACACCTATCTTTCATTGCTTTCCAAATTCTATAAAGCCTTGTTTTTGACATTCCGTGTGTTGTATTGATTTTGCTGATGGATAATCTTGAAGATAAGCATCCGCAAGATTTTGTGTTTCCACTTCTTAGCTGACAGTTGCGTATTGGATGCGTAATGTTTCCGCAATCACATTTACATATCCATTGAGCATCTTTTGTGCGACCATTTGCATCAACATAACTTTTTGCCCTTTCTACAACTGTCAATCTACCAAACCTCTGTCCTGTTAGGTCAATGAATTTTCCCAATTTAAAACACCTCTTTCTTTCCTTAAGATTGGCATATAGTTATAGGGATGCCAAAATTCTCAATTAGTGTATTCTTGATTTCGCTTTCATTAGAATTTATTGAGGAAAGATGAGCTACATATATCCTTTTTAATCTGCTTTTATCAATCCTTTTTAGCCATTTCAAGGCGTTTGATAATTCAAAATGACTATACAACAATCGCCCCCTGATGCTCGCTTCTATTTTGCCCTCATTCACAAGATTGTTGACAATTTCCTGTTGGTAGTTTATTTCTAATATCAAATAATCAACCTTTGACGGTGCAACCATTATTTTATAGGTATCTGTGGCGAAAAATAGGCGTTCATTTGTCTTTGTGCTATAAACCACATATCCAACACAAGGGCAATCGTGATACATTGTTATAGGTAAAATTATTAGTGTTTTTATATAAATGCCGTTTGCAACCTCAACAGCTTTTGCCCTATGGTGTTCCGATACATTTAAAGCTGATAACGTTTCAGGCAAAGCATAAACATCTATTGCAGCTGCCAAAAGGTCTTTTACAGCTTTGGAATGGTCGCCGTGTTCGTGGCTTACGAAACAGGCGGCGACTTCGTTTATTTTGAAGTCGCTTTTTGCCTGTAATTCCTTATATGGTATGCCTGCATCAAGCAATATTGAAGTTGTCCCGTCCGATACTATATAAGCATTTCCCTGACTTGACGATGCCAATATATCAATCTGCATATATAACGCCCCTTTAAAATTCAGGCTGTGCCTTTTCTATAATTTCGCCCGTTTCTTTGTCAATGTTTTTCCCGTCTGCATCTATAATATTAACATCTTGCAAGGTCTGTTCCGATGCTTCCAACATTTCCGTTTTATATGCCTTGTATGTTTCGTCTGTGTTTTCGTTAAATAATTCGTTTTCTAATGATGTTTCAAAGCTTTTCGGAATTTTCTTTGTGATGTTATTTCGCATTTTGCGGATAATCATACTCTCTCTGCTCTGTTCCTCTTTCCAAGCAGGCGAAATGTATTTATCAAAGTCAGGACTATCAAGGAGTGCATCAAGGTCAAGTGCTTTTGCCTGTGCTAACAATTCTTTTTTCTTTTCGGCAATTTGCTGTTTCTGTTCCTCTGTTGCTTTGTATCTGTCCGCACATATTCCAAACGTTTCATTCATAAGGTTATTGCTGATATGTGCAATAAGGTTTTTCTTTACATCTGCACGTTCTGCAATATAGAAATTTACGCAATCATCATCTGCAACTATCGGATAAACAACCCTTACAACCTTTCCCGTGCCTGTTGGTTTCCATTGTGGCGGTGTCATTTCCAAGCCGTTATAAGACGGATAACTAAATTCGTCATTTTCTCTTACAAGCCAAAACGGATGAACAGTTTTAACGTTTCTTCCGAAGCGGGCAAGTAAAGCATCAAACCCGTCACCCTCTATATTAAATTCTATTTTCTTTTTCCACGCCTGCTTTCCGTCAGCACCCTTTACAGATACATTTCTTATTTGAAAGTATACCTCTCTCGGTGATGCTGTTGGATTTAATTGTAATGTAGCAACTGTTAAAAGTGTTTGTGTAATGTTGCTTGTATCAAGTGCAGGGTCATTCCAAGCAACGCCGTTTGTATCAAGCACATTGTTAATCGCTGCAATAGCGTTCAGGGTGCAAGATTTCGCATACTGTGAAAAATCAATGTTGTTGTTTTCAAGTTGTTTTTCAATCATAGGAAAGTATGCGTTATTCACATTTGCAAGTTTTGTTGTAAATTCCTTTGTTTCTGTTACCTTTTTTTCTTCACTCATAATTTTTTACTCCTTTATTATTTATTTTAAATTCCTTTTTCTACCCTTAAAGCATCATCGTCTGCACTTACTACCAAGCATACTTGCTGTGCTTTGGTCTGTGTTATATTGGTTACACTTTCAGCATTATCAATTATAATAGGTGCTGTTGCATTATTTTTCAGGCAAAGCGTATTTATAATATCTAAACCGATATTTATACGACTTGCATTGTTAAGGTCTTGGTAGGATACTCCATTGAAGCAAACCTCGCAACATTCAGCTACACCGCCGTTAATCTGTTCATCAAACAGTTTGAATTTTGCATACTTGAAATGTCCGTTTATTTCCTCACTTAACAAATCAACCTTGTATTTTGTGAATTTATCAATAAGAAAAGCAATTTTATCAAGATTAGAATATTCTAATGCAAGTCTTTTTTCGTCCGCTTCAAGGTCGGCAATTCTCTTTTTCTGTCTTTCGGCAATATCACGCCCTGCAATAGCTTTGTTAATTTCGTCAATTTTAGCCTGTTCTATATTGATTTGCTCGTTTATGGTAGTTAGTGCCGTTCTCATATCTTCCGTTGCATTTTGCCCCTTTTTTTCGGCTTCTGCGATACGGTTTTCTATATCCAATATATCCGCTTTGCGTTTTTCTTCAAAATCAGCTTTGATTTGGTTTATAGTTTTTTCTGCAAGTTCTATCTGTGGATTGTATTCATTGGCGATTAGATATTCCAAATCGGTCATTTTTGCAATGTGCTTCTGCTTTTCTGCAAGGTGTGTTTCGCATATAGCCTTTGCTTTTTTGCCTTGCTCTGTAATTGCATCAAGCATTTCTGCCCTTTCGGTGTTAAACTTCACTTTGGCAGCTTCTATATGGTCGGCAGGCATAGCCTGTCCGCAAGTGGGACAAATTCCGTTGTCTGTATATTTTCTTTCGTTTACCTCATACCATTGTTTACGCAAATTTTCAGCTTTCTTTTCGTGTTCCTCAATGATATATTCAGCACTTTCGATACTTCGCTTACAACGGTCAATTTCATATTCCGCATTGGTTATTTGTGCCTTTACTTTCAGTTTTTCAGTTTCAAGGTCGCTAACATCACATTTTTTATTTTCAATTTCTGTTTTCTTTAGTTGCAAGGATTTTATTTCTTCTGCAAGTGTAGGCAAGCCTGCCCCGATTTTTATAGCATTGATTTTTTCGGTGAGTTCAGCTATTTTCTGTTCAACGGCAGCCTTTTCGCTTTCATCAACATTTTCAACTGTTGCAGGAATTGCTAACGATGCTTCTTGTATCCTTTGCGGTATGGCTTTTAATTCATCATTTATTGCCGTTTGCTTGCCTTTAATAATCTTGCTATACTCTTGCACCGTTCTACCCTTTAATTCATCAAGCAAGGGTAAAAATTCAGGTGTATTTGATATTATTTCATCATCAGTTTTATTATTTTCACATAAGCCAAGCAAAATTGTTCTGCGTTCCTGCCATTTTAAATGCTCGTTAAAATATAACGGATTTGTTATAATTTTAAATAGTGCTTCATCAATGATGCCTGCTATCTTTTGCTCATACTCTTTTTTTGTGGTTGGCACTTCGTTTACATAATACTTTGTTTCGTGTCCTGAAAATTCAGCTTCTGCACTACCTCTTTTTTTAGTCCACTTTTCAGCATAAACTTTTTTTAAGGTTAGCAAGGTTTCATCAACAAGCATTTCACACTCTACGGAATGTTCTAAATTATGTATTACATTTCCGTTTTCGTCTTGTGTTTTTATGCCAAAGTCGGAACGCCCCAAACTGTCCTTTCCAAATAACAACCAAGTAAACGCATCAAATACTGTTGTTTTACCCGTTGCATTGTCGCCGTAAATTGTCAGGCTTTCGCCGTCTGCATCAATTTCAAGGCTTTTTATACCTTTGAAATTCTGTAATGTCAGTTTGTTAATTCTTATATCCATTTTTCAAGTCCTTTCTTTATGTTTAATTTTTTGGTATAAATGAAAGTATGTGTGCAATCACATCTACTGTCCACCCGTTGCCTAATACTTCAAATCTTCTTGTTTTGGGTATTCCCTCTGTATAGTTATCAGGTAATGTTTGTAGCCTTTCCGCTTCTATCGGACTAATGATTTTATATTTGCTATAATCGTTTTCATCAATTAACATATTGCACTTTGTTTCTGTCCTACATTTGGGAAGTGTAGGTGCTTTTCCGTTTAGATAATGTAATCTGTAAGGCTCACTATTATCGCCACGCCCTGTTAAATCATACTGTATATAATTTTGTTTCTTAACGGCTGACAATGGAATGCGCTTATCAATTCTAATTAAATTTTCATCAGGTATATAAATATCTTTAAGCAACAAGCCTTTATCTTTAGGTTGTGTTATGTTCGGAATATTTGTCCAATATAACCTTTTACGCCTTTGTGCTGATACAAGTCCGCTATCAATTAAAATTGGCTCAACCCCTAATTCTTCGGTTATTGCTTCAATGATATTCTTTGAAATACGATTGTTATTTTCATACAAGAAGTATTTCGGTTTCACTTCATCAATCGCCCTTTTAAAATGCGTGAGCAATTCCCACCCTATACCCTCATTTATAAACCGTTCTTTTTTTTCTTTTGCTTTATGATTTTTTGAACAAGACCAATTTGTGCAAGGCGAACCGCCTATTGCTAAATCAAATCCTATGTATTGTGTAAAATCTGCCGTTGTTACGTCCCCGCATTGCTCAATTTGCGGATAATTCTTTTTGCTTATCTTTATAGCGTTAGGCTCTATCTCATAAGCAGCATATCTTTCCACAGGAATATTCGCCCTTTCAAGTGCTACCATTCCACAAGATATCCCGTCAAATAAACTTAAAACTTTCACCCTGAATCTTTTTCCTTTCTGTTATTCATTTTCTTCAAGCAATATATACCTTGCAGGTCTTGTTTTTCTTTTGTATCTTGTAGTTACCACAAAAGGCTCTGTTATAATTCGGTAGCCACGCCGCCTGAGAACATATATAATACCCGACAATCTTGTTGCACCAAACAATTCTATCGCTTGAACGCTTGTTATGTTTCCGTGTTTTTTTAAGTGTGCAAGCACAGCTTCTGTTTGTGAATTGTATTGCATACCAATTTCCCCCCTTATTCGTAAACAGGAATTAATATAATTTGATTGGGATATATCAAAGCATTTTCGATATTGTTCTTTTGACTTATGTAATACTCTGTTTCCCTATAATCTATACTGTCAGGTGTTATACTTTGGGATATACCACAGATAGTATCGCCATCACACACTTTATACTCTATCCACGCTGCAGGCTCTTTTGGTGTATTAAAATGAACCATTACCGCAATAATAGAAAATAGAATAACCAAACTTAATACAATCTTTTTCATTAGTTACACCTCGCATTATTCTTCAAATTCGTCAGCACCGCCAAAAAGCATCATTTCAATGTTATCTATCGTGATACCTTTGTCTGCTAACTGACAACCACGCTTTTCAAGATTTCTAAGCTGATACAATATTTGGCGTTGTTTGTATTTCAAACGCTGTTCTTTTCTTGCAAGTTGAACCATTGGCGATGTTCTTAAACTATCAATTTCCTGCTCAACCTCGAAATCAGTTAAAAATTCCTTTGCCATAATAAATATTCCTTTCCTTTTAGTTTGCTGATTCAGCAGATAACACAAGCCTTACACAAGCCTGTTTTATTTTTTCCATCCGTCTTTCTCGCTCCGCTTCCGTAAGAATCGGGGAGTAAACTTTTGCGATTATATTATTTGTTCTAATTATTATTGGTTCTCCGTAAACATCATTTTTCAAGGATAATTCCCCCTTTCCTTACTGAATAATATGCTACTAAAATTTTTGTGTGATTTTTTGTT
>JAEIGA010000981.1_pt1 | contig 42914 bp, 63 predicted proteins | sample 9270691 | NCBI WGS metagenome assembly JAEIGA01 (sample SAMN17057246, study PRJNA624740) | gut metagenome | biome: biome; isolation source: fecal sample | host: Bos grunniens | place: China: Xizang | collected 2019 | reverse complement strand
ACCACTTTAGTTTTACGTCCAACCTTGTCCGTGGCCGAAGCTGACGATGGGTCTTTCCCATAGTGTACACTGTATATCGAATTTTTAGGAATTATCTCTCTTGATTACATATATATTATATCATAGTTTTGACTTTTTAGCAAATTGTTATTACTTTGAAATTTTATATATGTAGCAAAGCGACTAAAATCTGCCCGAAATGGTTGAACAATTTTCTCTTTATGGTTTGCTGAGGTCGCTTTTAATTATTTATTATGTAGCAAAGCAGTTTTTTCGTTTTTTTACGTTGCTCTACCAACTGAGCTACCCATACCGGTCTGAGACCATTGGTACAGAGTCGGACTTGAACCGACGACACACGGCTTACCAGGCAAAACATTTGAAAATATTGCTGTAACTGCTTTTTATTTATTGTTGCAAATATTCTTCTAAAGTGAGATTGTTTTTTCCTTCTAAATAATGAAATTCTCTGTGACAATTAGAACACAAACAAATACATTTTTTGATTTCGTCATATACTTTTTCAATATTATAACAATTACTTGTTATTCTTGATATATTATGCTCTTTTTGGCTTGGGTCAATATGATGAAAATCCAAAACATACCCACGCCCTTCTCCGCATTTAGCACATTTATATGTTGATTTTAAATCTTGTATTTCTTGTTTTTTCTAATGATATTTTTGTTTCATATAATTAGATTGACAATATTTACATTCAGAGCGGCGAGTGCCTTTTTTCTTGTCTCGCCAATTAAATTCTTCCAAAGGCAATTCTTTTCCACATTTGGTGCAAATTTTTGTATCCATTATATCTTTCTCCTTTTTATTGGCTGCCAGCGATGGAGTCGAACCATCCTAGTGCGGGTCAAAGCCGCATGCCCTCAGACCGATAGGCTAGCTGGCATTATTTCTTTCTATATATAAGTAGAAGAAAGATATAATAGATATGTAAATTTGAGTCAAAAAATTTTTTTGACTCGAGTGCCTTACCACTTGGCGACACCCCAATATTGGTCCTCCCCGGTTGAGTCGAACAACCTGTGCGCGCTTATAAGGCGCGTCCTCAAAACCGTCGAGGACAAGGAGGAAATTCTTGTGTTTTATAAGTGGTTTTCTCTTTTGATTGTATAATAATTATATCACAATTTTGAAAAAAAATCAAATTTTGTTTATTACTTTTTATTTAGTCGGCGGCGAATGGCAAATTTTACCAATCGCCGCAATCAACATTAGCACATAAAACAACCGTAACCGTCATCAATGAAGAAATGTTCATATACATCGTTGGTATATTCCAACATCGCCCCACGAGCATTTAGCATCCAAATCCAAATGTCAGCGACCGCTTCGACGGTAAAGCATAATTCTTCTGTATCTACATACGGAGCAAAATCGCTCATTGTGAAGTTTTCATATGACCTATCATCAAGTTTTTCGCACAATCTTTCTGCGGGATAGCCGAAAGAACAAATAACTTCCCATACTTCTTTGGTAACAATAGGTTCGTTATACTCTCTTGCGATACCAATAGTATCCAATATAGGATAGTCACGAAGTATCTTGTCATAAATTTCTCGAATAGAACAATAGGTCAATGGTGATTGAACTAATACTGTGGAATACATCCCGTGCCCATCGTGAAAATAATCGCCGAAATGAAATTGAAACTTATTCATACCTTACCTCTCAATCACATAGCAATTACAAAATCCCGAATACGCGGTGCAAGCATCAATCGCGACGATACCCTCATCCTTGAATATCTCAAAAGACTTCTGCCAATCTTCGCGATTTTTCTGCGGAAACTCCTTGCGGTCTTGATGGAGATGACTATGTCCCCAAGAAGTGTGCCAATGGCCGCAAACAATGGTCTTACCAGGCAACCTTGCTCCTTTGTGCCAAGCATCCATACCATTATACCAACGAGCAGCATCCCAATTAGCATCCTCGGTATCCCAATTATCAGGCACTTTTCCGCTGAATGGGTCGTAAGGTATCCAACCGTGAACAAACACATGATCGTCGATTTCGGCAACGTCGCAAGTCTTTTCGGTGATGAAATCAAGCAAAGGATAAATTTTTCTTATAAACTCCTTGCGGTTAAACATATTACCATAGATGTCATACTTGTTCATGCCAGTAAACTGAACGATAGTATCAAAAGTTCCGTTGCTAATATGATGATGAGACACTCTACCATATTTCAGTATTTCATCAACACAGTCAAAAAGCAATTCCTCGTGATTGCCATAGACATAAATCAGTCTATCCTCTTCCGCCAACTTAGTAGCAAAATCAAAAACTTTATTGGTGTCCGGACCGCGGTCAAACAGGTCGCCGCATACAACGAGAATATGGTCGGGATTTTTATCGTCAAAGCCTTTGAGTTTGAGGGCGGTTATCATTTCGTTATAAAACGAGTGAATATCACTCATTACAAAATACTTTTTCATTATTTATCCCTCACTTTCTATAATTATTATATCATATTTTTTATTTTTTATCAAGTTTTAATCGAACCAGGAAGTCTTATGGTAAGATATATTATATACTTTTGCTCCCTCTTTGAACAATCTATCTTGAAATCTTTCATGTGCCCCACGACAACCCTCTAAAGTAAAAGTCCACTCATTGTTATCATGGCCAATATGTGTTTTTAACATAGTCAGTCCCAATTCTCTTATCCAATTCATTACACAATCTACATTTTGGCTAATTGGACACCATTCAATTTTTACTTTGCCGTCATCAAGATGTTTTTTATAAAATTCAATAGATTTAATATTATATTTTACTTTCATATTCCCCTCCAAATAAGTATGTAAAGGGGCATTACATCATGCCCCAATTAAAGAGTATATATGCCCATTCAAACAGTACAATCGCACTGTTGAAAATAATGTCTTTGGTATCTTTCTTAGTGATTGCAATACCAATATCAACACCACACCAGGTGGCAACCATTACAGCAAGTAGACCGAGCCAATTCATCAAATCACCTCAATCTGACAACTTCTCATTACTTCGAGAGCGGCCGCATGTTTTTCAGGAGTAACCCCAGCACAACACTTGCTATCCACCGTAATCGGAATATCACGATAAATAGACTTCAAAATCAAAGCATTGGAAATGACGCAAATATCCGTGCATACGCCGCAGAGTTCAATGCTATCAATTTCCCAACTCTCCCAACAACGGCAAGCCAACTCTTGAAGTTTATTGGGGATATCATACGCACCAAAGGTATACTTATCCAATACCTCAACATTACCTTCCGTCACAACCTCGGGAATAATCTGCCAGCCATGAGTGTTGGCAATACAATGAGGTACGGGGAGATAATGTCCTTCCATTGTCTCCATATAATTGGGGAAATGAGTATCTCTCGTATAGAGGATAATCGTCTCCTCTTCCGAATTCTTGTATTCTGCTACCTTCGCGGCGACTGCAGAGACGATTGCCTGTGCTTCAGGCGAACCAAGACTACCGCGAATGAAATCTTCTTGCATATCAATTACTATCAGTGCCTTCATTTTTCTTTCTCTCCTCTTCTAAAAGTTCAATAAGTTCATCATGCACGCGTTGAGTTTCCTCTTCAACCGCCGCATTCACTCGTTTCTCAAATTCTTCTGTAAATTTTTGTAAGAATTTCTTACGAAACTCTTCTACGACTTCTTCGGTGAGTTCATTATTTCTTTTGTTATAGCCAAGATGCCACCCAAAATTGATACTCGCGGCCGCAAGTACGACCATGAGTATCAATATCATTTCAAATTGCCCCATCAAATACCCTCCCTAACACGGTATTCTACCGCATTTTTCAGATATTCGATATAACCATCATCCTGGCACATAGTCTTACCAGGGACGTCACTCAACTTGGCAACGGGGTGTCCATTAACATACTGGAGTTTGATTACGATATTGAGTGCATCTTCACAAGTATCATTACTCAAATGAGTGCCGATACCAAAACTTACATTGATACGAGGACGGAAATGATTATAAATCTCCTGAGCCTTATCGAGGGTCAGTCCGTCGCTAAATAAGAGAGTCTTGGTCTTGGGGTCAATTCCAAGCTTCTCATAGTGAGCGATAATTTTTTCGCCCCACTCAATAGGGTCGCCGCTATCGTGGCGGACACCGGTGTAGCACATTGCCTGGAGCTTGTTGAAGTCCATCAAGAAAAGGTCTGTGCCGAGGGTATCCGTAAGAGCGGTTCCGTTATCGCCCTGATATTCCTCAAACCATTCGTCCATAGCCATCTTGTTGGTATAGGCGAGGGTCACGCCGGGAACCCCCTGATACATCTGAACGAACTCGTGAGCATAGGTGCCAATAGGCTTACAACCATACTTCATCGCAAGGTAAACATTGGAGGTACCTACGCAATAGCCGGTCTGGAGAAGTTCTCCAACCACATAATCCTGCCACTCGCGACTCAGACGACGGCGACAGCCAAATTCTGCGAACTTGAAGTCATAGGTCTCATCCTGGAAGCCACGAATCTTGCGGTAAAGTTTCTGACGGGCTGTCTCAACGAGAATGAGGTAGTCATACTTCATACGGAAGTATACCTCATTGACAATCTCAAGCAGATAGATTTCAAACTGCATTACAGAGAACAGAGGTCCAGTCACTTCAATACGGAGCTCACCCTGCACCAAACCGTCTTCTCCAATTTCATCTGCAACAAGATAACAATTGACGTATCTACGGAGAGGTCTCCACAGACGAAGGAATTCGACATAATCGGGCTTGATAAAGCGAAGAGAACCAAGATAGTTCAGCTCTTCCTCGGAAAAAGTGAGCGTGCAGAGGTGATCAATCTGTGCGTTGATTTCGTCGCACATCTCCATCGTGAACTTGACGTCCTTGTTGCGGCATTTAAACAGATATACTCCGTTGAGATTGGTGTGTTTGTGGAACATTACCTGGTTCATATTGAACTTATAAAGGTCGGTATCAAGCAAAGATATGATACAAGGGGATAATTTCATCATAATTTATTACTTCCTTTCTTATTTTCTATAAATATTATATCACAAATTTATTAAACATTCAAATTGTTTTTTACCCAAAGACGTAAAAACTTAAAAGTATCGTCTTCTCCATCTACCGCTAACATAGTAAGAAAGAATTCCAAGTCGTTGCGAGTAACAACATGAAATTGATTTTCATCTTTCTTGCTGTTGTAATACTTCAATGCCGCATCTTGGGCATAATTGTCTTTGAGGTATACCTTGCAGGCGGCGACTCTATCACAAATCATTTCTGAGAGGTATTTCTTTGGCATCTTCACACATCCAGACTTGCCGCCGACAATATCTTGCCAGTACTCAGCATGGTGCTTGTTGCGGTTGTGGTGGTGAATCCACGCTTTACTATACCCATATTTTTCTCGTTCACCGCAGTGTGGAGACTTGGTGCCGGTATAGAATTTAACACCATTCCAAAATTCCGTAGGTGAATACTTACTTAAATCATGAGTAAGTCCTTGCCAGTATAGGCCACATTTGAAACAGAGTTTACGAACTTCGCGGCGATGCCTCATTACTGTTTTAAGGTGTCCCGTAAACTTTTGACATATATTCATGAATTTTATTCCTTCCTTGAATTATTTTAATACCAAATGAGAACTTATACATCCACACTTGAAAGCGGTTGAATTTCTTTGGTCGATAGATAGACAGTAGTGTTCGGTTTGGGCCTTCAGAGATTACAAACATTGTGTTTGGTTCGGGCGGTCGGACAATACCAGTTGAAGTGTAAGCAATGTTGCTATTTTCTTCTGTTGATTGAATTTGACTGGGATTGAGACGACCTATTTCTTTACCACTATCTTTGTCATATATGATTACTTCTTGGATTTCATCTATTTCGTATCCCATTATTTTTCTCCTATATTACGACACATAACTGATTTCCAAAATTTATCTTCTTCAACAAGATTTAATATCTCATCAGACAACTTCTTGGGTTTAATATACTATACATTGGGATCAAACATAGGCATCGGCTTATACTTATGACGAGTTGCTTTGTGAAGTCTCTCAATCTTCTCCACAATCTCTTCATCGATGGCGGCGGTGCCTAAAATATGATCATCCAATTGCTCATAAGTGAAACCGAGATTGTCTTCATCGGTCTTACCGCACATTCCATCGCTGGGTGCCTTGTGGACAAGATGCTCAGGGAGGCCGAGCTCATCGCCAATCTCAAGAACTTCGCGAACAGTCAAGTTGCCAAGAGGCGAGAAATCACCAGCCGCATCGCCATACTTGGTGGAATAACCGACATAGTCTTCACTGCGGTTACAGGTGTTAACTACGCGAGAGTTGGGGTAGAGGGCGGCGACTGCATACAAAGTAGTCATACGAATGCGAGCCGGGAGATTGGTCTTAATCATAGGATTGTTGATGCACTTATGGTCGTAGTCATATTCCATATCAATTTCGTAACAGAGCTCTTCACATACAGAACCGATATTGATATTCAAAAAATGAATACCAAGATAATTACATACTTCGTACGAGTCTTCAATATCATTCTGTGTGCCTTGCGGCATCATTACACCAATCACCCTATTAGCACCGAGTGCTTCTACACAGAGGGCGGCCGCGATAGTGCTATCCTTACCACCGGAAATACCGATGATTGCCTTGCCATTGGGATTATCCTTAAAATATTCTTTTATCCAAATTACACACGCTTCTCTGTTAGTCATTGATATCCCTCACTTTTCTTATTTTTAATGAAATAATTTGCCTATCCTCTTCACCATCACAAAGTTGCTTAACAACAGTGCACAATTCTGCGGCGTCGTGAACTATCAGTGGTATCACTGCCTTTTGTGGTTCGCCGCCAACAATGTATTCATATTCGCATTTATACTCTCTCATCACCATATACCTCCAACATAATTTCTCTCAATTCATCATAAAGACCCCAAGTGCCGGCGGGCATATTATTTGTAAACCCTTCTTTATCATTATCAAGCAACATCTGTCGAATCTGCGTGGCGGAAATAGGTGTCTCATTGCGGTCAACCTTAACCACTTCTACACCAGCATCATCCCACCAATGTTCGTGGGTTTCTTCCGTTCCCTCAAAAACAACAGTCGGCCGCACTCCAGTAAGATTTTCTACTTGGTCAAGAACATAAGTTCCCCAAGAAGCATTATCCGCATATTCGTCTCTATCATAAATAGGAACAACTTTAATATCCGCATTGAAAGGAGTAAGAGCATAAAGAATTGCTCCTCTTTCTGCATAACTCAATGGATTTCTTTTTGTTCTTTTTTCTTGTGCCGAACCAATAGCAATAATCAAATTATCACAATGAAGCCAAGCCTCTCTTACAATCGAGCCGTGTCCATCATGAAAGGGTTGAAATCTTCCAAGATATAATCCATATTTATGTTCCATAATATTTCCTCACTTTTCATTTCTTTATTATATTATATCATAAATTTAATAAAAAATCAAAATAGAGTAGCACTTGGCTACTCTACTTGAAAAGAAAGGAAGGAATAGGTTATGTATAGAAAAGACCAGACGGAAAATATATATCTTATAGGAGGTGATATGTGTGTATGTTGTTTTGTAATCACCGTCTGGTCTATGGTGCGGGAGAACGGACTCGAACCGTCACGAGAACCGAGTTAACCTCATGGGATTTTAAGTCCCAGGTGTCTACCAATTCCACCACTCCCGCTTATGGCGTTGCCATACCCTCCCGCTTAATCTGACTTGGGACAGACGAGACGTTGCTGGTGCGGTTACAATGGCAACTTAGAGGAAAGGGATAGAAGGAAGGAAAATTCCCTTTCCTCATTTTCTATAATAATTATAACAGAATTTTGAGAAAAAATCAAGTTTCTTCTTCGTATTGTTTGTGCTTGTATTTGGGCGGTTTCTTTTTCTTGCTTTCGACAACGCGGGAAACGGGATTGATACCGTTCCAGTCTTTGCGAATAGATTTGAAGAGGTCAGTATTGGTGACTTCTTCGTACTTCTTTTTCTTTTTAGCCATTTTACTGACCTCCTTGAATAGTTAATTAGTTGTGCATATCAAAATGAGCACCATAAACGGAACCTTTATTGGTGCTATTTGAAGACGATACTGCGGTTGTGGTATATTCATTCATCTCTGTGTGGCAGGGAATAACTTCATCAAGAACCGACCCAATAGTCAATCCGCCATTAGCATAGACAATATCGGGTTTAGTCATATTGCAATTACAATACGCGGTTGATGGTGCGTTGCCGCGGCCGCATACGGGACAAATCCAACCTACTTCTCCGCGATGGCGAGGTGGATTATAAATACTTTGAAGTGATGGTGCGGCAGTTGTTGAGTTGTTATCAACATAAGCTTTCGTGTTTGCTGTGTTTTGGTTCATTATCCGTTCTCCTTGGCAGTGTTTGCCTTAAAATAAGCATCGCCGTCTGCGACGATTTCTTCTTTTGTTCTTGGTGTAAAATTCATATAAGGAAGCATTGCTCCAACATTATACATAGCGCAAGGTCTTGTATAAAGTTCCTCAAACAAATATCTATTATGGAGCATCATATTGTGTTCAAACGATGTGTGAACGTGTCCATAAAAATGAAGCCAACCATAGAAATGATTTTTGAAGCAAGGAATGGGATAATGGCAGAGAACGATTTTATCTTCTCCATCTTCCACTTCCTCATATTCACAAATCTTCACAAAGCACTTCTTAAAATTGATATCATGGCAACGGTCATGGTTTCCTTTGATAAGAATTTTCTGACCATTGAGTAGTTTGAGAATTTCGATGGCTTCTGTCGCTTTACACCAAAACATATCACCAATAATATATACGATGTCACGAGGATGAACAACAGAATTCCATCTGCGGATTAATTCCGCATCGTGGTGTTCGATAGACTTGAAAGGACGATTGTCAAATGCGAGGCAGTTGGCATGTCCGAAATGCAAGTCAGAAATATAAAATTTACGAGGTTTAATTTCTTCCATAATTTTCCTTTCTCAATCAAGGCTTAATCTGATTTCGTGTAACCGCACGATAAAATTATTCAGCGGCGTATCGAGTTCGCGGCAAGGTCCGGGATAGGTCGCCGCGTTATCAATAAATTCTTCAAGTCGAGCAAGAAGTAGGTTGGCATGCTCGGGTAGTACTTCTCTCTTACCGGCCTTAAATTCTTTAATCATTGCGGAATCTACTTGCCAAGATATACAATGAGCATAATCAACTCCAGCGGTATAATTTTCAAGAAGTCGAACAAGTCTAACAGCATTACCAATCTTCTTGCCATTCATTGGGTTTTGGTGAATAGTATTGATTCCTTGATGGGCAATACTTAACACTCCGCCGCGAACATCATAACGAGCAATATACTCGCGATAACCCTCTTTCACAAGAAAATTATCCCACTCTTCTCGATAGATAGGATTAATAATAAAGAACGGAGTGAACATAATTTCCAAAAAGTTCGGATTTTGCTTCTTCCAGTTAGCAACCATATGCTGAATAGTCATACACTCACAAACTTCCGGCTCTTCACGGTCGTCCACATAGAGGTGAAGATGGTTCGTTTTATAAGGGTTAACGGTAAGATGGTAGAGGTCAGAAATGAGAATACATTTAGTGTCTACATCCGAAGTCTCTAAGTCGCAGTTGTAGTTTTGGCTTCCATATAAGAATACGCCAAGCACATTGTCTGCGCCATAATATTCTACCGCCCTTTCGTAGTGAGCGGCGACTCGTTCCATAATTCGTCTATTTCTTTCGGTCATTTTTTTCACTTCCTTTCTTTCAACATAATAATTATATCATATATTTATCAATTTAGCAAATTTCCTTGCATAGTAATAGAATACATAATCATCGGGTCATATCCAGGCAAAGTCTTAACCCAACGCCAGAACACTTCGGGCATAGTTTTGAATTGTCTTGTGATATTTCTGTTTATCTGCGGCGTATCAAGTGGGATTTGAAAGCCGGGCCATACATTATCATTGACAAGTTCCAAGCAATATCCATTCAACATATTTGTCATCTGTGCTTTGATAATATCACATTCCGCCTCGGTGATTTGTTTGTTGAAAAGTAAAAAATCACCATCACTTACGCCGTGACAGAATAAACAATGGTTAAGATTAGAACAGTGATTGACAAAAGTACTATTCTTGATATTCTTGGTTCCATCAGGTACAATATCAACGACAAATTGCGACTCAATTACATTCGCCGCATTCATAATGTTATGTGAATTAATGATATAATTGGAATTGACAATACCTGTCGAGAGGTTAATATTTTTGCCGTTTATTACTCTCTCACTATCATAAACAAAATCGCTATTATATATTTGCTTACTTCGTTGAACCATTTTGCTTTCGGAAATATTTTCCGAATTAGTAACATCTTCGCTACCAAAGACAAATGTAGACTCCTTAACTCTGCTTGAACGAGAAACAAACATACTATGCGATACATTGTCTGAATAAGCAATAGTGTCTACTTGGTCATTGTCTTCAATGTTTAACACTTTACGATAAGCCGCTTGCTCCACAGCGGTAGTTGGAAGATTTGTATAGCCCCAGTGTAAAATGTGTCTATCAATCTTAGGATGATTAATAACATCAATCAATTCTCCGCCATTGGGAAAATAACGTTCAAACCATTTTAGACCTGAACCGCAAGCATTATATTTTTCAAGAACTTCTTTTGTTACAAACATAAGTACTCCTTTTACTTTGAATGCGGCGACCCTGCCTATGTCCGTGCGTAGGGGAGGTGATGTTCGGACACGAGCGAGGTCGCCGCGTTGTAAATCAATTATTAAATTCTTACGCAATCATACATCTTGTTGCCAAGAGTCTCAAGCATAAGGTCCCAAGCGGTCTTACCATCGAGGTTGCCGCAGAGTTCGCGGAAAGTTGAAGCAGCCTGGCCGCTTACCATCAGTACACCTTCCTGCTTGGTAAGGAAAGTATCATTTCTCGCCTCGACATTCCACAGAATCAACTTAGGCAATACGTAGCCGTGTCTTGCGAACTTGGCTCTTATAGTGTCTACGAAATCCATAGAGTGGGTTCTCATATAGCGGTCAATCTCCATATCAGAGATAACAACAAGTGCCTTGGGCATATCCTTGTTGGACACTCTGTTTCTTACTGCGTGGGCAAGAATTTCGTTGAATGCCGCTTCGAGATTAGTGTTGTAGCCAACATCGGTTCTCATTACCTGGGTAATGGTCTCCGCGAGAGTTGCCCCTTCGCGAATTTCGATAAAGTGAGGTCTGTCGGTAAAGGTCATATACAAGTTGTGGTAATCACCCTTGTTTCTCTGGGCGAAGTAGGTCGCAAGTCCAACAGAGGTCTCCATAGGACGACCAGACATCGAACCAGACACATCGGCCATTACAAGAATGTTATTTTCACCCTCAACATAGTTGGGGAGAGCCTTCCACTGCGCCTCGATGATGTCATCGGCGGTGATAGCACGATACCAATTCTTGTTGAGATACTGGTGAACGAGGTCATAAGGGAAGAGGGTTGCGGCATTTACCTTAACTTCTCCCTTAACAAGAGAAGCCTTGTACTGTGCGAAACCATCAGGGTCATGCTTAGCAAAAGCACCACGGTAGTTCTTCATTGCATAGGAAGGAACCTGGGAATACTGGATAGCAGTCCATTCCTGTGCGGACATGGAAGTCTCCACTACCTTAAGGTGTCTACGAAGTGCAGAAAGAACCTTACGATAAGCACGAGGGGTAAGTCCGAGATTATTCATGCACTTGCGAGCAAGAGCACGAGTGTCTGCGGAAGAAGCAGTCTCAGTAGGCATCCACTTTGCAAGCAAAGAGATAGTCTGAGGCTTCTTAGTGTGCTTAGATGCAGCAACTGCTGCCATATCGGTATTCAACTGGTCGGCAATTACCTTCCACATTTCCTTCTCAGCGGCAGTGCCGATAAGAACGAACATGGAGTCCCAACGGTTGAAGTGGGGAATAAGTGCGGCATTCTTTACAACGATATCTGCGTGATGCTGTGCGAGCCACTTCAAGCAGATACGGAAGGTGCGTCTCTCACCAAGGCCTCCACGCACGTTGCCGGCGTAGAACAGCATCTTAGTAGCAAGCATAGGGTCGACCGCGAAAGCAGCCGCATACTTGTCAGCGATTTCTCTCTCGGTGCGAGGACGAAGGGCACCAATCTGTGCGAAAAGGTCGATAAGAGCCTTTCCAGTGGTGGAATAAGCGAAAGCTCCATTCTCGGTAGTCTTAGTGTTAGTGTTAGTCTTTACTGCGTTTGCAAAATTCATTTTTCTTTCTCCTTTTTATCTGTTTGCTTTATTCGAGAAAGCAGAGCCCATTGTTTGGGTGATAATTTAAAAGATTATTCCATAAAGTGTATTGCTGTCTGGGCTCTTTAACTTTCTGTATATAGTATATCAAAAAATTGAAAGAAAAACAAATTTTTAGAAGAAAGAAAATTGGGCATCGTTGTGATGCCCAAGTTATTAATAATATAGGGATTTATATTTAATAGTGTAAGGATAACTTTTTCTATTAACAGTATAAGTTCCGGCTGATATAGTACCATACGATTTTCCAATGTATGGCGCCGGTTCACCATCTATTTTAACAAGACCAGTCGCCGTATCCCATTCAAGAGAGTCGCCGGATGTTTTCAAAGTGATTTTTAAATTACCAATTTCAAATACGTCTCCGTCTGAAATATTTCTACTGGCGGCAGTTAGAACAAAAGTCGTTGGTAGTTCTGTAGAAATTGTAAAATCATCAGTAAGTGCAGTACCTCGAATAATATCAATTTGTTCAATCTATTCTTCGCCATATCCAAATGGGAAATAACAAGTAAATTGAATTGTGCCTTCGCCTTTATAAATATTTGCACCTTTTTCCTCAAAACAAATAAACTTTAATTGAGGAGTACCAGTTACTTTAGCTGAATATTTTACTTCAGTTCTCTCGTCAAAAGAAAGCTCATGGATTCCGGTTCCATTTAGCCAATTTTTCATACCATCAAACTATTCTTGTGTCAAACGGTCGAAAGCAATCGGAATAGAAAACTAACGATTTTTGTAAGTTGAATTAAAATAATATTGACCGTGCCCTCCCGGAACATCGGCGGTTTTGTCGTTTAATTGCGGAATTAAATTATGGTTATATCTGTTACCATCACTGGTTCGATAAATACCAAAATTATCTATGCTGTGCTTACCATTATAAGTAAAGCCAATAAAAGCAGTTCCTTCTCGTTCCATATTTCCTCCTTTATCTCGTCGGCCGCGGCCGACCTCAAAAATTTCCTTCATTATTATAATACGCGTGCGTGTGTACGCGTGATTATAACATATCTTTAAAACAAAATCAAATTTTCATATTTCTTCTTTTTATAAGTAAATAAAATTGCATTTTCCTCTACAAATTTGATTTTGTTCCAAAAATATGATATAATTTATATGAATAAAATAAAGGAGAAACAAAATGGCACAACATTTAACAGAATTGGAAAGAAAGTACAATGAAATTTGCAGTGCAGCGTTTCATAATATCTTTACTACTACCAAGAAATGCAAAACGATTCCAATCACAAGGCTAAATCTTGATGATCCGGAGCACCTGTTTATTCTACATGTTGCACTGGCTCTTGGCGGCGTAACTGAAAAACAGGTTGCTATCAATAAATCCAAATTCCAAATTTGGCGATTGAACAGAAAGCTTCATATTAAAGACAAAGGAGCAAGAATTGTTCAGATCACCGATGAACAGGATGACGGCAGCATGGTGGACCCTGATGTGTTATTGGCATTTATGCGCCCAACCGCGAAAGAATTGTGTGGTAGAATGTTTAGTTTTGGTGATATTTATCACGAATTTTATGAATTGAAGAAAGGAAAGAAACAATGATTTATCAAGTATATTGTGACGGAAGTACTCGCGGCAACGGCAAGGAAAATGCGGTTGGTGCTTGGGCTTATGTTATTATTAACGGGCAATATAACGCAATGGTCGCCGCTGATGTTCAGGCGGTAGCCGGCACAACCAATCAGCGTATGGAACTACACGCAGCAATTGAGGGTATTAGCAAGACACTCCCTTTGCTCGGACCCGGCGATGTAATTAATGTCTATACTGATTCCGCTTATCTGCACAACTGCTATACCCAGGGTTGGTATAAGAATTGGCAGGAAAATGGTTGGAAGAATAGTAAGAAGGAGCCAGTTGCTAATCAAGATTTATGGGAAGTGCTAATCCCTTATTTTGAAATGTTTGAAGTAAATTTTCACAAGGTTAAGGGGCATGCCGACGATATGTGGAATAACTATGTTGACGATTTGGCGCAAACTGCGTCAACGAAGTTAAAGGAGAAACTTGATGCGAATAATAATCATTAATGGCCGGCCTCGTGCGGGCAAAGATACTTTTGTAGAATTCTGTCAGAAACATTGCAATTGGTGCTTGAATGTGTCGACAGTTGATTTTGTAAAAAAGGTAGCAAATTATTGCGGATGGGATGGAACAAAAACTCCCGAAAATCGGAAATTTCTTTCTGACCTAAAAGACCTATTAACTCAATGGGATGATATTCCTTATAAGCACGTTTGTAATGAAATCGCACTATTTCAAAATCGAGTAAGAATGTATGATTTTGACCCAGACAAAGACGCTATTGCCTTCATACACTGCCGCGAACCAAAAGAAATAGCAAGATTATGTGAAGAGCTTGGGGCACAAAGTCTTCTTATTACAAGAGACGAAGTTGAAACAAATGACCAGTCAAACCACGCGGATGCCGAAGTGTATAATTATAGTTATGACTATATGATATCAAATGAAAGCACTCTACAAGATTTAGAAGAAGCGGCCGTTCGGTTTTTGACTGGATTGGGTATTCAACATTTGAAATAATTACAAAATTATGATATAATATTTATAGAAAATGAAAGTGAGGAATAAATATGTACGGATATATCGATGGATATGATTTTGGCGAGATGGAGGCTATGAAATACTATGCACCGCCTTCTTCTTGGACCGATCAGAAAAAGAAAGACCACGCACATAACTGCGTATTCGGCGGCGACTGGTTCGGTGCTGAAAAGAAGGACGGTTACTTCGCCAAATTGATTAAAGACGAGGATGGTAATATCATTCTATATAGCCGCAGCCGCGGTGTAAATGGTAAGTTCGCGGATAAGCATGAGTGGGTGCCTCAGCTAAACCCTTTCTTCGAAGCTCTGCCGCTTGGTACATGCTTGCTTGGTGAAGTCTATTTCCCCTCTAAGCCTGGCTCAAGACAGGTGACTACTATTATGGGTTGCTTGAAAGAGAAAGCAATTGAGCGTCAGGAGAAAGGCGAGAAGCTTCACTTCTATGTATTTGACTGCCTGGCTTGGTGCGGAATTAATGAATCTCAGATTGCGGCTAGTAAGAGATTTGAGGTAGTCGGACACATGGAAGAAATGCCTGTTTTTAAAAATTGCGAGTATGTATCATTCGCCCAATATAAGACTGGCAAAGAACTCTGGCACATGCTCCAAGAAATTCTCGCCCGCGGCGATGAGGGTGTAGTAATCACCCACAAAGATGGTAAGTACGAACCCGGCAAGCGTCCCAGTAAAACTACTCTCAAAATCAAGAAAGAGCTGAAACAGACAATTGACTGCTTCTTCACCGGTCGCGGCAGTGCTCCCACGAAGGAATATACTGGCAAGGAAATTGAAACTTGGAAGTATTGGGAAAACGCAATCACTGGCGTAAAGGTTGAGGGCGAGTGCTACAATGAATACAAAAATGGTGCTGCATTTATTCCCGTAACCAAGGGATATTTTTATGGCTGGTACGGTAGTCTCGAAATTGGAGTGCTACGACACAAAAATGGTAGCAGGTGTAAAATCCGCGGCGAAGTATTCGAGGATACGGAAGTGTTCCCGATTGGATGGCTTTCGGGAGTGATCGATGAAATGAAGGCAAACCCTGATAAGTTTGCGTTCCAGCCAATGGAAGTGACTGCGATGGAGTATGATGAATTTAATCATACACTGCGGCACGGCAAGATGGTCGGTTGGAGAAATGATTTGACTTTGAAGGATTGCACTTTGGAGAAGATTGAAGGTTAATAAAAGACCCGTGTAGTAAATCTACACGGGTTTTATTATTAGAATATTTTTCTAAATGTAAGATCTAGGTTTTGCATTTCAGCGGTTATGGTATTCTGATCATAATTATATTTTATATACTTATCTAAATTATAATATAGATAAGAAGCTATAGTACCATCAACAGTTAACATTCCGGTATAAATAACATCATCTTCAAGTATTGTTACAATATAAGTACCCTCATCAAGTGTTAATGGCTCGTCTCCTCCCTGATAGGACAAAGACACAACATAGCCTTCCAAAAGAGTATTAAAATCTGCGGAATCGGCCGCGGTTTTCAATACTTTTGCTTCGCTTTCTGTGATATAGGTAGAGCCTACATTAATTTGGCCCTGTTCGCTTGTGTCAAAGTCAAAACCAATATTGTTAGCTAAAATCCAATCCCCCATAAGATAGGTACTAAGCGTCCCATCATATCCACTATTAAAAACGTTTCCAACAAAAATGGCTCTACATGGGACTGTTCCAACAAAGGGGTTTCCGGCTATTCCCAAAAATGTATTATTAATTATTGTAAAGGTTCCTCCGGTCTTTGTCGCGGAAAACAGAATACTATTAAGTTGACAATTTTCAACAATGCAATAGTCAGCAGCTCCGATAAAACCAATATCGCCGTCCTCGTTCATAAACTCGCAACCTTTAATTACGCAATTTCGGCCGTCAACTTTCATGCCAAAGGCTCCACTGTAATTATCCATTCCAATTTGACAGTTTTCAACCAAAACATTTTCCTCAATAATATGAACCGCTAAACCGCGGAAGTTCATATTTGCATCAACTGTTAAGTTCTTCAAACAGGAATTATTTTTCATAACAAACATTGGGTTGGCTGAGCTAGCACCAGCATCAAAATCATATGTTATTATTGATGCCCTACCAATGCCAGAGACGGTTTTTCCTTCTGGAACAATAATTGGATCGAGTTCAGTGGGCATATATGTTTCAGGAAGAAGAATTACTTCATAAATATCACTTCTATTTAAAGCCGCTTGCATTTGAGTTACGAAATTTCCATTGGAAACTAATAGGTCTGCCTCAGAGTTACTGTGTTTACCAAACAAGCCCATCACAAGTTTTCCAGGATTTTTTACGCCGCTATTTGCAATATCTTTTAATACTTTTATTTTTTGATTTGTAATTAGAGTATCCCCTAAATATAGATAAGAACTATCTGCCAATGAATTATAATCCCCAACGGATTCATTTACCAATTTAAAACCAAAACCGTTATCACTGAGCAAGGTTGCTTTACAGCTAGCGTCAGTTATTAACTGATAAACATCTATGGGTTCGCCCTCGGGCGTGGTATCTACAAAACTATTAAGATGAATTTTTCCTTCCCAAAAATCGTCTCCACTTATAATATATATACTGCAAGCGCCAGAACCGTATAAATCCATTGTCACATTGATAATAGCTGAACCAGGATATGATCCCATTCCACCATCAAAAATTGGGTCAATAGAAAAAATTGCAGAACCCGTGACTGCATAGACCCCCTCGTCAAGCGCAAATTGTGCAAAAACATGAGGATCCACGACGCCGCCGCCTTCGTCATATGCGTAGACAGACACAGATGGCAACACTGAGCCAGTTTTTACAATGTCTTTTAAAATCTTGGCTTGATCTTCTGTAATGTTGGGATCACCAAGGTATAGATAATTAACAGGAATGCTGGTCATTCCTGCGGTGATTTCTGAAGTAGCAACTTGACTTACCAATTGAAATTTGCCGTCGACGTCGTCGCCATGATCCCACAGCCCATCACTTAATAGAGTAACATAGCAGGCTGTTTCAACCATAAAGTACCAAGTTTCTCCACCATTTATATCATCCCATACACGAGTACCTTTGAGAATTGGTTTCCAATAATTCACATCACCACTCAAAATGTCGATACAAGCTTCTCCAGAAGTGCCGCTGTGTACCTAAATAGCAATAATTGCAGGGGGGTCGCCATAACCATATTGCCCATCATAAACTGGGGAGAGAGAAAGAATTACGCTTCCGTCTACATTGCTGGTCGCCGAATCACGTATAATACCAAAAATAGCCGGATGGTCTTCATTTTCTGCCGATACACGCACTGTTTGCAATTGTTTCGCAGTATTTACCACTCCAGTTTTTGCAAAATCTTTTAATTTATTTGCTCGCTCTTCTGTGATAGAAGAATCGCCAAGGTAGAGGTATTCGGCAGAGGCTACCATATATCCTAGTTCTACATTGGAAATGGGTTTTTTTGTTAAAACCAGTTTTTGGTTAATGCTATTATGTAGTAAAGTAAATGTACCACTTATTGTAGAAACAAGGTCATATATATCTACATAATTTCCTTCTTCATCTTCTATAGAGCGATAATAGCATTTAATTTTTCCTTGTAGGCTTTCTGCGTCACCATTTAATATTTTAATATTCTATCCATCGCCATTCATTGAGTCAAATGTAAAAGCAACAATCCCGGCGGGTCTTGTTTCTGTTTCGAAGCCGTCATATTCAGGTGAAACAAGAAAAACTACCTATCCATCCGTATTCTGGCCAGTATAGTCAAAAATTTGTGCAAATATTTGCTATTCATCACTCGCATTAATACTAATGAAATCTATCGCGCTAAATGGCAAGTCTCTTACCATGTTAACTCCGTTACCATATTTAACTCTTGAGTACCTATACACATTATCCGGATCATAAAGAACCTACTCGCCATTCGCCGGAATATACTCCGATTTTTCCCAATCGGCTTCTGTTTCATGCTTAAAGATTATTTTACCTTTAAGCTCTTTAATTGTTTGCCCCATAATATTCCTCCTTATTTATCTATTTCAAAATTTTGTGAATGACGCCGTCATCTTTTCAGACGGCGTCAGGGCTTTATATTTTATTGGTGATTATTCATCGCCATCAATAACGAAATCTCTATTATCCAAATATTCATCCACAATTTTAAATACTAAATCGGTCTCTTTTGTTACAAAACCTTCGATATCTTTTGTGGCAAGACTTGGGCCAATTTGTAATTTATTAAAAGTAGAACTGATCCATCTTTGTTCAACCGAGACACCATCGGCCGCCTTTCTTTCGAACTTTAATGAAATAGGGACGATACCCGTGTAATATTCTGCATTGCAAGTAAGCTCCTCTGGCAATTCCCAAATTAAGATGAACTTCTTTTCGTTAATAAAAGATGATTGTCTCTTGTTCATTTCGATGTGAAATTCATCAGTAATTTTATTCTTCCCAAGCACAGCAACCACATAAACTTCTGTCTATGGGTCTGCCACGTTTATTTTACCAATCTATTGGGGAACCTCAAAGTAAACATTAGAGGTGCCAATATCTCCATAATTAGCGACTGTAGTATTATAACCACGTGGCATTACTATAGTTTTTGTGTCAACATTAACCGTTAATATTTCATTCTTTGGTGGCTAATATCCGTTTTCATCCCAATGGATTCCAACATCAGTAAAAGACTCTCCTATTTGGAAGCCACTAAATGGCGGTGTATTCCAAGAAAAAGCAACTTGACCATCTTTAATGTCATATAAAGAAATTGCCATTTCTATTTTTCCGGCTTGTGTCATAATCTCCGGAGGAACTTCCCACTCTGCAGTCCAACTATTTTCGAGTTCCTCTTTTTTAGTTAAAGTAGAAATTCCCTCTGAACCACTTGCAAGATTTTTCCATTTTACCTTTTTATTTATGCAAGCAGATAATTCATGTCCTTCATGGGTCAGCGGCAGAGCAAAAGTAACAATTTGTGAATTAACATCCCCGGCATAAGCCAATACCAAATTATAATCTTTTGGAACTTCGAAAGCACGTTTGGAGGTAATTGTTATTACTTGTCCGGCATCATCCATAGTGGAGATAGATTTTCCATTGCCGTGTAAGTTTTGTAAAAGTTCATCAAAACTTGCCATTATTTATTTTCCTCCATTTGTCTTTGTATTCTTTGGCACTCTTTTAATATCTCATTACATAGATTAGCATAATTATACATCAATGTATTCATTTGATCAATAGCGGCCGCTGTTGCTGGCTGATTTTCTATCTTGTCAGTGTATCCCGAAGGTTTTACGGGGATATTGACAACATTAGTTGTGATATAATCCTCACAAAACACAGATACAGAAAACTCTCCAGACTTAATAACTTCTGGAGCAACGAAGCATTCGTTTTCGTTTACGCCATCTTCGATACCAAGATATTTTTTATATGTCTTTCCATTATGAGAAAAAAGAGCAAATTTTGGTTTGTTCGTCTTCCAGTCGTTGGTTTGAAACATGAAGCGAACTTTAAGATAGTTTTTACTATCGGCAACGACTTCAAATGATTGACAAACGGGACTGAGAGACAAAGTTTGGTTGGTAACATAAAAAATTAATGTCATTTAATTTTGCCTCCGTTTATATTCTCTTCTTTTTATAAGTCAATTTTAAGAAAGCAAACTCCATTATTTTACAAAAACAAAATCCCCATTAAAGGGGACTTTGTATTTATCATAGGTTTGCATCAATAATAAAAGTTGTAGAATCGTCGAAGATAAGAGCTTCACTACCGTTAATAAACAGTTTCTGAACAAATAACTTAACAGTTTCAATTCCTTCCGCATCAGAACGGAATATAATATTACCATTAGAATCAGTTATAACAAACTCTCCAGACTCATCCTCGGTAATGTCGGGAGCATTGTCCAAATCATTATAGTCGCCGGAAAACAATGGAGTGCTTTCTGGCAAAGCCCCAACTTCTTCTGCGGTATATGCAGGCTTTGTCGGTTCTTTTGCCCATGCGGGAACCGTTGGATCCTCTTCAGCAACTATACCTCCGCCGCCTTCGTTAATGTTATCAAGTTTTGTTTTATACTCATCGGTAAAATCATTGGTAGATAGCTGTTTTCCCTCGATCTGTGTTACCTTGTTGTTCCAAGTAGCTTTTTCCGTATCTGTTACAGTTCTATGGGTTGTATCATCGGCTAAATCGGCGAGTTTGGTCGTGCTAGGTAGGGCGCCAACCTCCTCTGCTGTATAAGCAGGTTTGGTTTCTGCTTTTGCCCAAGCCGGTACTGTAGGGTCGGTTTCTTCAGTGACAATATTGTCTAATCCATCAAGTTTGGCTTTGTATTCGTTAGTAAAATCATTCGTAGATAACTGTTTACCGTCAACCTGTGTCACCTTGTTATTCCAGGTGGTTTTTTCTGTGTCGGTGACGGTTCTGTGATTAGCATCGTCATTAAGATTTGCAAGATCATGAGTGTGCTCAGGTAATTCTGTGAGATACTGATCATGAGTATGCTCTGCTGTTGCGAAATAACTCGCCGCATGACCTTCAAGGCGGCTTGAATTATCAATAATACCATCATTATCAGTATCATAGGTGGCTTTCATCATATCACCACCACCCAAATCGCCAATGTCACCAGAAATTGAATCAATTGCTTTCTTTAACGCCTTTCCTTGAGCCGCGGATAGGGCGTCTGTTGTAGAAGTGCTATCCAAACTATCAATAATTAAAGGCCTACCATTCAAATCATCATAATTACCGCTGAAATCGGCTAATTCATCAAGTTTGTCTTTATATGTGTCGGTAAAGTCATTAGTGGAGAGATCTTTGCCTTCTACTTTATCCACTTTTGAATTTACAAGAGCAAGTATGTTGGCCCATAGGCGAGCCAGACCGGTTTTATTTAAAAAAGACATTCATTATCCCTCCTGTTGTTCAATAAGCTCTGTGGTTTCTTCATAATTAAAGCCAGAACCTTTTATATCAATTGCTTCATCATATATTTCGTCCGTACCGACTTTTCGAATTTTTAAACCTTTTGTAGAGTATGAACGATAAAGTTTAACGCCATCTTCCCTTTCTTTATAAAAATCTTTTGTAATCATTGTCATTTTCCTCCTCAGCCGCAAATGTCGGGATAATCTTCGATTGCTCGGAATTGTGATGAAAAACTCGACCAATTTGTTGCTGTTTTAAAGCTTTCTAAAAGTGCTGATTTGACATATATATATCCAGTGCCACCACTTTTAATTTTGGTATTTGTAAAAGCGTTAGTTCCGCTAAGGGTGGGAACAGTATCTGTACGAATAATTAGCGTCTCTAACTTTGTTGCGCCAGTAAAGGCATAGGTGGCTATTGTGCCAACTTTATGCAAATCGAGTTTTGTAAGGCTTGTGCAGTTTTGGAAGGAATAAGAGGATACATAACTGGTATCGTGAATATCTACATCAACTAATTTTGAGCAGCCGGCTGCCATATACTGGTAAGTATAACCAGCCAAGCTTGGTAAGAGCAAAGTGGTGAGGTTTTCACAGCCATAGAAGCAACGCTCTTTCAAGTATTGGATATTGGGTAGTTCAATCTTGGTGACATTCGCCCTTTCATAGAAAGCATATGCGCCTAAAGTGCTGGTCAATTTATCATTATATATTTCAACCGTTTTACTACTATCAGTTAAAAAATCGGCGAACCAGGCTGAATTTGTATTTTCTGCGGAGCCGGCGTCGGGTAGGGTGCTTGCCTTATCAATTAATCCCTATAGCTATTCATTGTGAGATGTTAACGTTTCTAAATATGTCATTGTTAATTACCTCCTTGATTATGCTGGGAGCGATTCTGGAATATAAATCTATCCATCACCAGATACCGTTGCGAAATAAGAACCCGAGGAACTATAAAGTTCATAAAAGTCACCAGAAAACTCAACCGTATTTGTAGAAGAAACTCTAATGTATATTATTGTCTCTCTTGCAACCTATATAGTTTGACTCATCTCATTAGGATCTAATGTAAGAGCCTTCTATGTAAGGTTTTCATCTGTATAATGAAGGTCAACTACTATGGTTTTAACAGCTTTTGTAATACTGATTTGACAAGTTTCAATATCATTGGAACCTTTATTGTCTAGCACAGCAGATAATTCTGTAATAAGCGCCTATTGTTCTGCGACAACGGAATTAAGATTTTCTGCTTCGGGAAGATTGTTAGCTTTATCAATCGCAGTATCTAAGGAAGAAGATACTGTTTGTAATCTTGTTAAATTTGAATTTAACATTTTGAATTCCTCCTTTATTTTATTCTCACAGAGTCTCGTAGAATGTTATACTGGCGCTAGTTCCGGCGGTCATAGGAGCTTTCAACACTACCCCACGACCGGAGCCTTCTATCACCTCAAGCCCTTCTCCAGAAATAGTCCATCCTGGAGCGACAACAATAGGTTTGGTAAAAATCGCTGACCCGCATAAAACATGTTCAATTGTCGCACTTGTCACATTATTACCGCTGCTCAAAAGACTATATTGAGAAAGACTACCATTCTCTACAGTTGTTGCGACTATGTACTCAATAATTGTCGAAGTATCTCCCGTGACATTTATCGTAATCGTACAAGTTTCAAAGCTTCCTGCGCCAGATGTCTTGTCTTCGAGTATATTATTCAGCGTTACAACTTTGGTTTCAAGTTCTGTAATGACGGAATCCAAATCTTCGGTGCCGCCAGCTTCAGGCAATGAAGCGGCGATGTCTTTTGCTGCATTTACTCTTGTAATTAATGCCTCTAAGGAGGTATTGTTTGTTTGTAATTGTGTTTTGTTTGACATTGTTAGTTACCTCCTTTATTAGTCTGTTGTGATATTAATAGAAACCGATGTTGGTGTGGAAGGAACTCTATAGGCCAAACCTATTCCACTCCAAGACCGTATAATTTCACCAGCAGATACATTCGCTGAATAAAATCCAGACTGTGTAATATAGATTACAGATCCACAAATAGCAGATATATTATAGTCGCTCATGCCAACGTCGGTGAGTAAATGTCCAGTTGTTCCATAATAACCAATGCCATCAATTATGCGATCCGATTCAATACTGATACTACATGTTTCAGTATTACTTTCAAATCCACCTACAGAACCGCCTCCGCTTGCCTTACCTTGAAGTTCCGTTTCAAGAGCGGCTACCGCGGATTCCAACTGCGCGATTTTAGTCGTATATTCATTAGTTTCTACTGTTACATCTTCACCAGCCCCATTAATATTACCAATTTCATTAGCCATTTCCATAACTTGAATTGGTTCTGTGCTACCGGTTTTAGATCTGATTGCATCAGCAATATTTGTGAGGGTGGTACCCTCAATAGTATATCTTTCCATTAAAAGGGTACCTCCTCAACTGCAAGTGTGTCTAAAAAATCTTCAAGGGTCATTTCGCAAATTTCATCAATTTCATCATCTGTAATGGCTTCTACAGCGGCCGGAATGTCAATATTTTCAATTATTTCATCAACTTCGCCCTTAGTGTAATAATCTGACAGGTCTGTTGGCTCGGGGTTGAACTTAGTTCCGTTAAAATAAACATCACCATTTTTCTTAATTTCGAAAGCATTCGCTCTCGCCGTGTCGCTTGTCCCCTTACCGAAAGAGAAAGCTGTTTGTTCTGCTGGATCGGTTGAAGTAGTGGATTGGTTATATGCTCCCATCGCTACTTCTCCGGAGCCAGTTGTCTTTGTGTTCTATCCAAAGGTTGAAGAATAATCCCCGCTTGCCTGTGTATGATAACCTACCGCAAAAGTACTTGTTCCACTTGATACACAGGTATCACCCACGGCGATGGCGCCTGATCCACTCGCGGTATTTTTGTAACCCATTGCAATACCAGAGGTGTTAGTAACTTTGTTTTCGTAACCTAATGTAACACCAAGGCGCGCAGTAATCTCATTTTGTTGTCCAGCGGCGAAAGATTGTGTGCCGCGTAAGATGTTTCTTTGTCCAAACGCGACAGAATCGTTCGACTCAACCAAGTTGTACAGACCTTGTGCCAGCGTAGAGCGTCCCGAACAAGTATTGCCGTAACCAAACGCTACCGCATGGTCTCCGCTTGCAATAGACTTAAATGCAGTTCCGTCGCTTGCGGTTTTATCGTCACCCGCGCTGATTGCTTGATTACCGGTAGCTGTACCATTTGTTCCTTTGAGCCGAATGCCCGATTCTCCCTCTGCTTTTTCCCAAAAAACTTCTGGAGCGTTAGTTAAGTCATTATAGTCACCAGAAAACAGGAGAGTATCTTCGGGAAGAGCACCAACTTCATCGGCGGTGTAGGTAGGTTTAGTTGGCTCCTTAGCCCATGCGGGAACAGTAGGGTCAGACTCTTCAAAAGTTATATTCTCAAGCTCATCGAGTTTTTCTTTGTAGGCATTAGTAAAGTCATTCGTAGAAAGTCCTTTGCCTTCAACTCTGTCAACTTTCTTATTCCAAGCCTCCTTTTCGGCGGTGGTGACATGAATTTCTGCGTTGTTAAGGTGCTCTTCAACATTGCCGCCGTTGACAATGATGCTCTGAGCAGTAACCGTAGTTGTAGCGACGCCGTTTGCGTCAATGGAAGCTACTATATTGCCAGCGTCGTCCACGATATGAAATTCGTCCGTTTCGGACACGATAGATTCACTAATCTCGGTTTTGAGATTTTCAAGATCAGTATGAGTAGCCTTGCTACCTACGGTTTCAAGAAGTGCATCATAGGCGTCTTCATGATTTTCTAGGGCGGTTGCGAGTTCACCAAGTGTGTCAAGAGCTTCTGGAGCAGAATTTACGAGATCTGCTACTTTGTTGTCAACATATGTTTCCGTCGCATAACCAGTGAAATCTACATCTGGTATATCGATATTAGCTATTGCCTCATTAACGTATTTCTCTGTGGCGGCGGCTTCGCCATTAATCGAAACCGCCGTTGTGTGCATACCATCTGCATCTGCTTTGAAGATGATGTTTCCAGCTTCATCTGCAATAATCATATTGCCAGAGCCATCTTCTGAAATATCGGGAGCATTGGTTAAGTCGTTATAGTCGCCAGAGAAGTGCTCCTGAGCATTGATTGCTTGTGAAATCTGTGTGGCGACAGGAGTGTCGCCAACACGATCATTGATAGAATCTATTTCTTTGCTAATTGCTTGATTCTGAACCGGGTTCGTGCTTGTTGAACTCAGTTCACTATCAATCGGAATTGTTTTTTCATCAATTTTAGCATTAAGAGCATTGAGGTTATTTGTGACCCAAGTCTTAATGTCATCTCTTAATTGCTTAAGAGCATTTACAATATTCATGGATTGTTACCTCCTTCTTTAAGTTATAGAAAATTTATACTTATCTATCAAAACCTTTTTGGCCAAAAATTTCCGCGGCCAACATAGGTCTTGCTTCTCTAGAAGGATGCAGTCCATCGATCATAATATCCTTGATCGTAAATCTATTACAAACATTGCTCTGGCTTAATGGTACATGACGAATACCATAATGCTTACAAACTTTATCAATAAGATCGATTAGTTCTTGCAAAGTATAGTCTGCTTTATTTTTTGCACCAAGAGCATAATTTGTAGATTCATCGCCGTATAGTGTGTCAGAGGTATAATCACCGCCTTGAGAGTACTGGCCCCAAGTATTATAAGGAGAATAAACCACTACCTTACAAAGAGGATTATCTGTAAATACTTTTTCAAAACAGGCAATCATAGAACCAACAACTGTCCCTTCTCCGATTGCACCTCCAGTAGTACCAGGCTCTTCCAAAGAGCCTAATGTAGCACCCTGAATCCAGTCATTGATACCAAGACAATACGCGGCAAAATCATATTGTGAAAAATCGGTTTGTTGTGTCATTTCCCAAACATTGCCGATATTTCTAGTATCTACAATCCAACCAGAACCTCGCTTACCATGGTTGGTTACAGTAGCTCCCGCTAATTCTCCGAAATAAGCTGGAATGCGAGGATGTCCTGCGTCAGTCGTATCAAAACCATTTTTTCTTAACTTGTTTCCAGAGCCATCGTCTTCAAAATATGAGTATACACCGTGTGTAATGCTGTCACCAAAAAAAACGGCTCTTTTAATAACCTGACAACCAGATGAACCACCCGCATTAGAGTTAGATGTGTTACTGTAAGTAGTTAAAGATTCAATAATCTCACTTGTTGGAGAAATACTTGCGCTGGGATTTGAAGCAGAAGCAAAGGTAATTATTGCATATCTACCAGTATTAATTAAGCTATACTCCATTACATCAGTGCTATTAGCTAAAACCTCTGTGCCATTTGCAACCTCTTCTGAATCATAAGTATAAATTGCTCTAATTACATACTCGGGTTTTGTTTTAATTGAAAAACTACCTGAAATAAAATTAGTTTTAACTCTAGTAGCATTAGAATTATCTAATACTTTGTCAGTTGCATAACCCTGAGACAATGTATAAGGAATAAGTTCAATAGAACCAGCAATTGCTGCTATTCCATCTTCGATATGGTTTAAATGCTCATGAGTTAAAATTTGTCCACTTTCAAAATTTTGTTTTACATATGCCATAATACTTCCTCCTTATCTAAATTAAACTATGGTTAAAGCTGCCTGAAGGTCTGTAAGATTAATTGCAGCTCCGTCGTTGCGCTTAAACATTATTCTATAAATTTTATTAGGTGCGGCAGTTTGCAAATCAGCTACATTTATAGTTGAATGATATTTAAGTGTACCGCCTGAACTTGAGGTACTAAACTTGCCAGATGTGCTGTTTGTATAGAAAGTTGTTAATCCATTACTTATATCGTCATCCTCATCATAGGTAGGAATCATTACAAAGTCACCTGTTGTAGTGAGAGTTGTTTTGTCATTAACATTATTTACAGTATATGCTCTAGTTGTATTTTCTTTTAAACCACTATCCAGTAGCTGACCTAAATCAATTACGATGCCATTCACTTCTACTTTTTCACCCGAGTCTGGATTTACATCTACATCGGTACTAAACACCTTAACGATATCTTCGGTTGGCAAAATATTCGCATTAGCGTCTGTTTTACAGAATGTGACATAGATATATCCAGTACCTTGGTAGGTATAAGTGGTTGCGTTTTTGCTAGCATCTACTAATAGGTTGCCGCCATTCGATACAGAAGTACCTGGATATTCATAAATCGCTCTAATTAAATAGCCTTCATTTACTTCAATCATACAAGGTCCTTGAAGCGCATCTGTTTTAACACGAGTAGCTAATGTATCATTTACTGTCTTGTTATCTACATAACCTTGATACAAAGTGAGTCCTGCGTTCACAGCGTCATCAGGAACCTCGGGGGTGTCAGGTTCCTCTTCCTCACCAGTAGCAGTATTAACAGTGGGAACCTTAATCAAAACATTACCTGTAACTTCGGCAATAGTGATAGTAATTACGTTTCCAGAAATGGAATGAGCACCACTCAGCACCGTACCACCCATAGTAATAGTTACACCATCGGTACCAACTTCATAACCTTCGGCAAGGGTTACAGTTGCACTAAATGCGGCGCCCTTGTCGACAGAAGTAAGGCCTTCGTAAGTTGCGCCCGCGCCAAGAGAACGAGCAATTCTCCAAGTTGAGAGGGTTCCAATATTAGACGCACTAAAATCTGCGCCTTTTAAAGTAATAATCATAATTTATTTACCTCCTTAATTTTTAAGCTAAAACCATCTGTCCCAAGATTGCTTGGCCTAAAACAGAGGTTGTTGATGTTGCACCCGTTATAATTTCAGATGTATCAAATGCAATTTGATTGTAATCAATCAAAATATCAAAATCCGGGAGCTCTTCTGGTGTTCTTACACCATCTCCCACTTTCATAGAGAACTTCCAGCCATCGCCATCCATTACTCTATACAAAAAGGGCTCGCCAAGAAGAGGAACGAATACATTAGTCACCTAAGAAGGATCCGAAACTTTTTGCCAAGCCTCGGCTGTATCGTTCTTCATCTAAACACGAGTCCTAATCTCTTTGTTAGACATATCGATGTCCTCCTTTAAAATTATCATTCCAAATTTTTGGGGACCAGGTTGGGCTATCATTCCAAGCCCAACCTGTCTTATTTAATTATAAAATAACAATTGTTTAAACAACCTCGGTCGCAGAACCACAATTAAAGACCCAAACAGCCTCTCCGGGTAGGATATTGTCAGTAGTAAGTTTTGAAACCTCGTCTTTTGTTGCGTAAGTATCTTTAATTACTTGGCCGTCCCCGTCTTTTTCTGCTTTTTCCGCTTCATTAACCTTGATTTCTTTAATCTTTTCGGGATTTACTTTGATGTAATAACCATAACCATAATCAGTAGTTGCATCCTCAAAAACAATAGTATCGTCTGCATTTGAGATATGAGTAATCGCATTACCCAAGTTCATTATATCTTCAATGGTCTAGTCAGCAAGAAGAGCTGTTGTAATAGCATGATTTGCAATCTTCTCCGTGGTTACTCCACCATCAGCAATACCGATTGTTACTGAACCAGTAGCTCCACCGCCCTCCAAGCCTTCGCCAGCGGTTACATTACTAATGTCACCATCACCGCAATGAATTGCAGTCCAGTTTGTGCCATCGATCTGTGCAGCGGGGTTCTCTTTTTCGGCAATTACAAGGTCGCCGACATAGGCAAGAATTGTATCGCCGCTCTTGATTTCAGTAGAAACGCGATAGAAGTCTCCCTTGTTAGCGGTAGTAGAAAGACCGGTAAGTGCAGTAAGAGTACCAAGATAATCAACCGCTCCAGCGACTTTCTTATCAACATATGCCTTTGTAGGAACTTTGGTTTTAGTTCCCATCAAATATAGTCCATTGGTTGTGCTTCTATCAATAGCGCCGACTACATGAACGAACTCTTCCGTTGGGTCGACTGACGACTGATCGTTTGCTCCCAATCCGCTCAACGAGATTTCCGGTACATAAGAATCAATAGCGGTAATTTTACCATTTTCATCTTGACTAATACCCGTAATCACCGGCTGATTTAAAAGACTAGCTTTGTCTTCTGGCGCAGTAGCATCAAGATTTACAACTTCTTGTTTAGTTTTATATCCTGAATGATCAGGAATTTCAATTTTGTCACCTACGGGCTTACCACCTTGCTTCAAAACATAAGTAGCTTCAGAGCCGGCGGTTGGGGTAGTTTCTTTTGTAACAGTAACAACAGAACCAGTGCCACCAGTTTCAACTGCTTGAAGGGCCTCATTAATAGCAGCAACAAGGCTTGACTTTACTGTTGTATTTAAAGAAGCAAGATCACCAATTTCGGTATCATGCTCATTAATCGCGCCAACAGCTGTTTTCGCGGTTGTAGTAAGATTAGCAACGTTACCAAGATCTGCAGAAAGTGCGATACTTTCTTTATCGGTAAGATCATTTAAACTAACATTAGCACGAGTAATAGTGATGTGATGACCGTTGGCGTCATTTGTAACTGTTACATCCGTAACAAATGTTCCTTCTCCTTCGTCGATAACTTCAACGGGAACGAGATCCTTCACCCAAGCCTTAAATTCTGCTTCCGATTTCTTTGCCCAGGCATATACATCTGCTGCGAGAGCGCTTGCCCAAGGAAGCTCTGCAAAAGTATAGTTTTCTGTTTCAGACTTCTTTTGTCCGACCTTAAACAGCACAGGATGTGTACCAGATGCGGTTAGTGTGCTAGTAGTGCCGTCTTTGTTCTCGCCAAGATAGGCAATACATAGCTCACCAGGAAGTGGTCTAAAACTATCTTTTACTTTTTCCCAATTAGCATAACTATCGTATTTTAATTGGATTCTTGTATTCAACGTATTAGTTGCCATAGTACTTATCTCCTTATATTATGGGGTGGGGTTATATCCCACCCCTTATTTTAATTATGACATAAACTTGACCGAGAGTCAAATTTTTATGAATCAAGCTTCCGCTAGGCCGGCATTACCGCCATTCAAAATAAGTTCTTCGGTGCCATTAATAAGAGTATCTGTGGAAACCTTTTTAACCTCGCCAACACCATTATTGGCATAGACAAGATTTGCCACTGGCTCATTTTTATCGTCAAGCTCAGCACCTTTAATTGCGCCATACTTGCCTGCAACAAAAGCTGGAACGTTTATTTGTTTGTCATTAATCGCTAGCGCCCCATCTGGAAGTAGGATTGCTTCGATTTTATTAACCTGAGCACCTTTTTCAATACCCAAACCAAGCTGGTCGCCTTCTGTATCGGGATCAAGGTCTGAAGTGGAGCCTTTTACAATATTTACAACAGTATCATAAAGTTCCTTAACTTGGCTAGCATTAACCGAACCAGAAATGGTAATTTCACCATTACTAAGGTCCAATTTAGCCAATTTATCAATTTCAGATTGGCTAATTAAACGAACTGCCGTCTAACCTTCACCGGCGTCGTTAATTTTATCCCAAGCACCCTTAGTAACAACCTCTATAACCGAAGGGGTAATAGTGTGGCCTTCAGACTCCAAAAAGGCAACGACCTCAGTCGTTTTTGCGTCTGTGATAGGTGCATTTAATTTAGTACCGATAACGATTTCGGGAATTTCGGGAGCTTCAGGAACCTCAACATAAAGACCGTCATCTTTAATAATAATCGCATTATCAGCTTCTTTAGATACTTTGACATCGGCTTTAATTTCTGTGCCAGTAATTGTCATGTCAACGGTATCTGTATCTGTGACAGTATAAATGTCTACGAGTGCCTTTGCGGCGATATAAAGAGGCTTGGTTTGATTTGCAACGGTTAATTTAATATAAGTGTCACCAACAACGACCGTAGAATCAAGTGCTTTGTCGTCATCTGTAGCAACCACTACTTCACCAGAAGATACTACCAAATCTTTGGGAATATCAATATGAGCAATCTCTTTATTACACTGTGTAAATACGTAATGTTTAAAGTTTGTATTTTCAACATTATCGGTAGAAACCGTTACAGTATAATCTGTTTCTTCAGGCATTTGGATTTCTGCCCAAACTACAGTAGCATGGCCAACTTCGTCTTCTTCGGAATCATAAACCCAACGAACCTGAGGATATTTTCCGTCATCGTTTTGTGTAAGCTTATCAATTCCAAGAACGTCCTTGCCGATTTCTTTTAAAGAACCGTCAAGCTGAATAGCATAATTATAAACGATTCCGGCCTTTTCATCGACATAGACTACTCTTTGACCGACATAAGAAACAACAGAGCTTGTATCATAAGAGCCATCTTCGTTTAATGTACCAAGATAAGAGGCATATTCTTCGAGGGCGGTTTTGTCATACCAAACTTCTGTCATATCGAGCGGAGCGGCGCCCATTCTCGAATAAGATTTACCAAACGAAGCGAGGTTACCAGCGGCATAATCAATTGCTGTATTTTTACCATAAATAATAGCCATTATTTGTTACCTCCTTCATTAAGCATTGGCTGCTGCAAGGGTGAATCTAAATTGAGTATCGCCCTTTAGAGCCGCGAATTTATACATGTAAACATTATAATTTTGAGCATCTTTGCCTTCGACCTTACCATCAACGGTAATAGGTGCATCAGCAGTGTTCTGTTGCTCAAATTTAGAAGTATAATCATCCCACACACCTGCGGAATACATTTCTACTTTTGCAAGAGTATACTTCTTACCAACCGATTTAGTAGGGCAAGCAATTACCAAGTTTGTTGCTCCCTCTGGCAGTGTAATACCAATCTGAGAAGTGCCCGCTTTTGAACCATTGTAGGTTTTTCCGTCACTGGTCAATTTGTAAGACAATGCTCGGATTGTTCCCGAATTGAGTGCGGCCGCGGAATTATAACCACAGAACATTTTACGATAACCGCGGAAGCCAATTGTTTTATCTGTTGCAGTAATCTTGTTGTTTGCGGCAATCTGTATAATTGGATCAGAAGGCGCTCCAAGATTGTCAATAGCAATTTCACCAGCCGTATTAGAGGCGTTACCGGAGAAGGTATAATTTACAACAGTGTCTGTATAGCTTGCTGTAGTTGCACCACTCGCATATGTTGTAGCAGCAATTTTAACAGTGCCGCCATCTGCAAGATTTGTGGCGCTTACATATTGATTTTCTGTCGTTATAGCATCGTCTGCTCCAAAGGCAATCTTTGCGGTTGGGAAAGTTACACCGGTTCCAGTCTGTTTTGTGCCATTAGCATCTTTGTATCCATAGGTGTAATTACCACTATTAACAGTTAAAGTTGCGGTAGGCTTGGTGTAAGTGTCTCCAACCTCTTTGCTTCCATCGTCTCCAGAACCGGTAATAGAAATTGAAGGATCGGTTTTGGAAGGCTGAAGTCTCTTAGAAAGGATTTCAGACCACATTTCTTGCATAGAGGTTCCGGCTGCGAAAGTATCACCAATTTTCTTGTTACCAAGAGTTGTAATAGAATAATATTTCTTATCAGCGGTATCGTAAATAGTACCGAAGTCACCAGACAAAGTAATGTCTTCTGGAATAAATACATTGGCGGCGGAATAGTTTCCATCCATCGCGGCCCATGCAGTTCCATTCCATACATAACCAGTATAGGTATATTCTGTTGCGCCCTGGTAAAGAGGAGCTTTTACAATACCAACATCACCGACAACTGCACCGTTGCCTAGTCCCTCAAGAGAAGTAGCTTCTTTAACATTATTCGTTACTGTAGACAAATCGACATCAGGAATGTCATTTGCATATTCAAGCTCAGCCCAAGTGCAATTTCTATCTTCTGTTTCATGCTTTTTACCAATCTTAAAAAGACCAGTATCAGTTTCAACACCAAACTCACCAGGAAGCAGTGCTTTTTCAACACTATCTTTTATAAGGTCCCAGTTATAAGCGGTGTCATTTCTTAATACAATTCTTGTATTAATCTGTGCCATTTGCATTTCCCCCATATAATATAAGAGTTTCTCCGCCGCTATACGTTATTTTTTCTATTGAAACAGACTTAATCATATCATCGGATATTGACTGATTTTCAATAGAAATTTCACGTTGACCGTAAATATTTTCAGTAATATCAATGCCTTCACCTTCAATATATTCAGGACAGTCGCCACCACCTTCCGGGCTTCCACCACCAGAAGCAGAAATGACAACCATATTTCCTTCTACTGCAAGTGTGACATTTTTACCACCTACTAAATTTAATTCACCCGATTCAGTGGCTTCACTGAGAATTTCTTCCCCATTTACATAAATTGGGCGAACGGTGTCTGTGTCTTGCTAAGGAGAGTCTGGAACATCCGGAGTATTTGATCCTTTCGCGGAAATCTTAATAGAGCCATTTTCCACAAAAATGTCAATATTCTCTCCACTAACAAAATTTAAATTACCAGACTCATAAGAATCACCTAAAACCTCTTCGCCGTCGACGGAAACCGGACGAAAACGTTCTACCAATTCTTTATTTTTTATGTAGTCTGGCTGACTTGGGTCTGTCTCGGCCCAGTCGGGTTGGGCATCAGACATACGGTAAATACTACGCATACGCGTGCCCATTCCAGTAGAAGTGCTACTGGTGTATAAGTCCTTAATCGCCATAATTAATTCTCAAGGTCAAACTCATTTTCATCAAAAATGTCATCTAATCTTAAACGATAATCGCCAATTTTAAATACATCACTTCCGACTGAAGTAGCCTTGATTTGCACCTCCACTATTTTTACTCTTGGATTAAACATAAGGGTATCGGCCTAAGAAAGTACAATAACCAAGTTTTTTTCTGGGTCTACGTCATGTAGATATGAAAGGTCTTCCCAATGTTTAATAACAATGTTCTTGTTCTTCTGACGATAAGCTATTGTTAAATCCTTTAGATCAGACAAGGTTAAAGGTTCAGGTATCGGGAAAATATGCGTAGGCGTAGTTCCACGAGCAAAAGCACCATCTAACATTTCTAATAGTCCTCCTTTGTTTATTTATCCAATTTATAAGTAAATTTACGCCGCGGTGAATCCATACTTTTGCTTCAAGGGAATTTTATAAAGTAAACAAAATAAAAGTTGACTTATTATTATAGGAGGAATAGAACTAAAAGGAGAAAAAATTATGAAGAAAGCACTTTTCACCATTTGGGAATGTTTACAAAAAATCGTAGCTTTGGTGGTTATAAAATTATCCGAAGCAAAGAAAATTGGGAAATACAAAGATGCCACACTTTACCATTGGAAGTGGTCGGGCGGGATGTCTTTGTCCAATCATATTTTCCTCCCATTTGAAGAATTAGACGAAAGCAAATGGAAGGATGATTATGTAAAGCATGAATATGGTCATACAATTCAATCCAAAATACTTGGTCCGCTTTATTTGTTTGTAATTGGTTTACCTTCTTTGATTTGGGCTGGTTTGTTTGATAAGTATCGTGAAAAACATAATAAGTCTTATTACGATTTTTATACAGAGTCATGGGCAAATAAGTTAGGTGGTGCTTATCAAAAATGAGTAAAGGTGAAGATAAAATTTGTGATTTATTGAACTTACAGCGGATCAAATTTCAACGAGAAAAAACATTTTCTGATTTGAAGCACGGATTATTTCGTTATGATTTTTACTTGCCTTACTATGACGGCGGCGAAGCAATAATTGAGTTCAATGGGGAACAACATTATCATTATGTCCCAAGATTTTACAAGTCGCCGCGAGACTGGCGCAAGATGTAGGAACACGACCGCAGAAAAATTAGTTATGCTCTTGCTAACGATATTAAAATTTTTATTATTCCTTTTTGGGAAATTGATAAGATAACCACCGCCGCAGAGCTATTTCAAGATAAATTCTTGGCAAAAACAAGATGGAAGAATGATGAAGAACTCGTAAATTCGCCTTTGTATCAAAAAAGTTGAGCGACCTCTAATATAATTCACTTATAATTTGGAAGCAATGATTACATTTCTGGAGGAAGGAACCAATGAATTGGGAATGGTTAGGGGCGAGTGTTGATATAATCATTTTGATTGGAGCACTTTTTCTTGCCGTAGAAAGAATTTTTAAGCCACTTCTACAATTAAAAAAGAAGGGCGACGCAAATCTTGAAGAAAAAATCATCGAGGTTTTAGACAGGGTATTGCCAGATATTTTACTTGAACATGACAAAGAAACAAGAAAAAAATATTAGGCAGACCGCGAAAAATATCTACAAGATATAAAGTGTGAAGTATTAAAGTGTATCCAAGGCGAACTTTCGCAGGTAGAAGAACTCAATCTTCAATATGAAACGCTTGCTATTAGTGCGAGAGACGTGCTTCGTGAAAAGATTATGGCAATCTATCACAAGAATAAGCGTGACCGCCGCATGTCGGGATACGAAAGAGAAGCTCTCACACAATATTACAAAGATTACAAGGCTATTAACGGCAATAGTTACATCGATAAGTATTACGCCCGTATGAAAAACTGGGCAACGGATGAGGACGATTACCTCGACGATGATGAACAAAATTGACTGGTTGGAAAGACTTCAACAATAAATTGTTGAAGTCTTTCTTTTTTATTATTATAATAAAATTTGAAAGTTTATAAAAATTATGTTATACTATTTATAGAATAATCAAGGAGTGTAACTAATATGATTTATGTAAGTATTGGTTTGCTTGTGATTGGTTCAATTATTCTTCTTATATTATATAAATATAATAAAAATAAATTATTAAAATTAACAAAAGAAGAATTATTAGAAAAAAATAAAATATAGTTGGAAGACGAACTCGCCGCCGAAAGGAAGAAATATCAGTATAAGGTTGACGAGATTTATCGTTCTTTTGACCAAACAATGAGACGAATTGATAAAGAAAAACAATACGAAGAAAGAAGTTTAGTTGAAAGAAAACAAGCAATCGAAGAAATTATTAATGAACTGAATCTTCGGAAGACAGAATTAGAAAACAATTATCAAGAACAAATTAATCTTGGTAAGGAGCATGTTGAACAAGTAGTCGCTGCTCATCAAGAATTACTTATGTAGTAGGCGGCGAGCCGTATAAAAGAAGAAGAGGCCAACCGTCGCCGCAAGATGGAGGAAGAACTAGCTCAATTTCAAAAAGCGTGTTCTGAATTACAGACACTAAAACAATAGGAGCTTGATGAAATTACCGCACTTATTGATGACTACAAAAAGAAACAAGCAGTTATCAATGAGGAAATACTTCGTAGGCGGCAGGTCGAAGAGCAACAAGACTTTTATCGTGTGCTTCTTGACAACAATGCGATTTCTGATATGCAAATTTTATTAAGCATTCGTGAAAAATTGATTTCTCATGAAAATCTTGATAAACTTATTTATGACGGATATATTGCGAAACCCGCAAATGAAATGATAAAACGCGTGCTGAATGGTCGTGCCCCGGCAGGTATATACAAAATCACTCGCTTGAAAACAGGCGAAATATATATAGGTAAATCAACCGATATAAAGAAGCGTTGGGGTGAGCATTGTAAAACCGCATATGGCGTAGGAACAATTGCTCATTCAATTCTTCATACTACCATCCGCCGCGATGGTATTGAAAATTTTACTTTTGAATTATTAGAAGAAGTGCCAAAAGACAAACTTACCGAAAGGGAAAAATATTGGATAAACTTTTACAACTCGAAAAAATATGGAATGAATGAAAGGGAAGGATAATGAAAGGTGTAATTTATTTTACAAGTTTAGATACAAAAGAAAGAGCCGAAGCTTTGTTTAATCAAACTATTGCAAACTATCAATTTATTAATATTAAACCAACGAAAGTAACCCGTCAGCGACATAAAATGTGTGCCCAATTTGAAAACGGGGATGTGTGGCAATGTATCGCACCTTGTGGAAATTTAAGAGGGGTTAAAGCCAATTTGGTATATATTCCCTATGAAGCATGGGGACACCCAAAAGAAATTGCAATTTCAACAGCAGTAGCACAACCGTATCACGGTGTAATATATTATTAATGAAAGACCCAAGCAGAGAAACTGAATGGGCGGAGGAAAAATGGAATTAAGTTATCAGCAAAAACAAATCGTAGAGACAACTGCAAACAAAGTAGTTGTCGTAGCAGCCGCGGCGAGCGGCAAAACCACAGTGTTAGTAGAGCGTGTCAAATTTCTTCTTGACCAAGGAATTGACCCCAAGAAAATCGTTCTCATCACTTTTACTAACGCGGCCGCAGAGGAATTGGCAGAGCGTCTTGGTCATCCCAAGGGATTGTTCATCGGAACTATTCACTCGTATGCTAATTATCTTCTTCTATCAACCGGAACCGATACAGCCGATTTGATTGAAAATGAGCAATTTGATAGATTGTTCAATCGTATCAAGCACAATCCCGAATGTATTCGTGATGTTGAGCATTTGCTTCTTGATGAGTCTCAGGACTCAAACGAAGCACACTTTGAGTTTCTACTCGATATGGTGAAGCCGCAGAACTATATGATTGTAGGAGACTGGCGGCAGAGCATTTATCGATGGAATGGTGCCTTCCCAGACTATCTACTCAATTTGAGTAAGCAGTGGGATGTAACCACTTATGACCTTGATGAAAATTATCGCAATGCTAATTCAATTCTTACATTTGCGAAAAACATCATCGCAACCGCGGGATATGATTATCGCGACACCTCCACGCCAATGAGAGGTATTAGTGGAAAGGTCGTATCCGACATCGAATATAGTCCTCACGCAATCGCAAAAACTTTCTCTCAAATGAAAGATAATTTTGGAGAGTGGTTTGTTATCGCAAGAACAAATGAACAGGTCGATGAAATCGCAAGAGCGATGAAGGCTTGCGGCGTTCCGTATGATACTTTCAAGCGTGCGGAACTCGATAATAAAGAATTAAATAAAAAAATGAAAGAAAACACAGTTAAAGTCTTGACCATCCACGCGTCCAAGGGCTTGGAGGCGAACAATGTCATCGTTGTTGGAGCAAGATTTTATAATATCGAAGAAAAATGTGTTAGTTATGTCGCGGCAACCCGTGCTCGTAACGCACTATATTGGACCAAGGCTCCAAACAAGAGAAAACCGTCCTATGGTATGTCCAACTGGGAAAAATAATTATTTAATAAAGGAGAAATAAAATGAGAAGTATTTTTAAGTATGATGTAGTAGAAGCAAAGAATGGTATTATCGAAGGTCCCATCACCAAGTTGCTTACCGCACAGGTTCAGCACGGTTCAATTATGGTTTGGGCAGAAGTTGATACTGAAGCAGAGAATGTCAAGTATCAGGTAATTCCGATTGGAACTGGTTGGCCTCTTGACGCACCAGCTGGTGAACAGTGCGTTCTTGATACTCACCAGTATATTGGAACCGTTCAGCTCGCTGGCGGCGGATTGGTTTTCCATGTATATGCCAAGGAGCTTACCCCTATTAAGGTGAAGAAAACCGAGCCTACTCCCGAAAAGGCAGATAGAGTAAAGAAAACTATCCAGGTTGGCGGTGCTAAAGCAGAGGTAGTAATCAACCCCGAAATTCTCGCCGTATTTACAAGATAATAGATTAGAGCAGGCGTAACAGCCTGCTCTTCAAATTTGATTTATTGAAAAAATTGTGATATAATTATTATAGAAAATTAGTGAAAGGAATATAATATGACTTACGAAGAAATTAGTAAAAAGTATCCAATAGGAAAACTACTTGCAAGAACAGTTGATTATAAATGGGAAACTGGCTACTGTGCTAGTATACAAGATAGAAAATATTTTACCGATAATTTTTCTCTTGTTAAATTTTACGACAATGGATATGTCGAATATAGAATAAAAATTCAAAAAGAATATCGTGTCGAAGGTTGGATAGCAACGGATGAAGGTTTCTTTGTTGCTGAACAAACTTGGGATGGTTGGCAGCCTCTTGACCAAGACGACCTTGATGAAATTGAGGCAAAAGGCATAATATATGAATTTTAAGAAAGGAGATAGAAATGGAAAATAACTATACAATTAACGATATAGAGTCTCTATCTTTTAAAGATGGTGTAAGACAGAGAATTGCAATGTATCTCGGTTCTGCCGATATGCAAGGTGTATATAACGCAATTCAAGAAATCATTTCCAATTCCATTGACGAGTTTTATATGGGATTTGGTAATAAAATTGAAATCGGTCTCGGCGGCGACGAGAAAGGTCCAATCGTAACAATCACCGACCACGGCCGCGGAGTTCCGTTTGGTATTAAGGCAGATGGAAGCAATGTTCTTGTTGACATCTTTTCTCGCCCTCACACGGGTGGTAAGTTCAACGACAAAGTATATAACTCTGTGGCGGGTTTGAATGGTATCGGCGCGAAGGCAACCTGTCTTTCTTCGCTTCGCTTCAATGTTTCTGTTGTAAGAGACGGCCGCTGGGCAACCGCGAAGTGGGAGAAGGGTGTTCTTATCGACTATCAGGAGAAGGAATATCACGATAAGAAAGCAACTGGCACCTCTATCCAGTTTACTCCAGACCCTGAAGTATACAACCTTGAACCCATCAAGATTGATTTTGATGTGCTTTGTCAGCGTTGTAAGAATTTGTCTTATTTGACTCGCGGTTTTACTTTTGACCTTGTTGGTCCAAACAATAAGCATATTGTTTATTGTGCAAAGAATGGACTTCTTGACCTCATCAAGGATAATGCGGAAAATGCCATTCACACCACTCCCGTATATCATTATATCAAAGAAGGCAATCTCGAAGCCGAAGTCGCAATGATGTGGACAAAAGGAAAGGAAAAGTGCTTCACTTTCACCAATGGTCTTCAGCAATCCGAAGGCGGCACCTCTCTCACTGGTGTAAAGACCGCTATTACGAACTTCATTAAGAAGCAGTTCAAAGGAGAATTTGATGGAGAAATGGCAAGAACTGGTCTGGTGTATGCCGTTGCATGTAAGATTCCTAACCCTTCATTCGCAAATCAGACCAAGACTAAAATCAACAATCCCGAACTTAGAGGTATTGCTCAGAGAGCGGCAGGCACTGCTTTGGAGCAATTTGCCGCAAGAAAAGTAAATGAGTTTCAATCTATTACTGACTTTCTCGCAAAAGAGCGTAAGGCGGAAGCCGCCGCAGAGCGTGCAAGACGCCAGGTCCTTGAAGCAGTAAAAGATATTGAGAAGAACCAAAAGAAGAAGATGTTCGCTTCGGACAAATTGAAAGATGCGGAGTTTCTTGGCGAAGGTTCTACTCTATTGATTGCGGAGGGCGATTCTGCGTTGGGTGGTCTTGCTCTCGGTCGTGACCATACTAAGTATGGTATTATGGCTATTCGTGGTAAGATTATCAATGCTTTATCTAATCCCGATGATAAGGTTTATTCTAATGAGGAAATCAAACTCTTGCTTAGTGCGATGAATATTGTGCCTGGCAAGTATGATGCGAAAAAATTGAGATATGGCAGACTTGCGATTTGTTCGGACTCGGATAGCGATGGATACCATATCGGTCTGCTTATTATGGCCGCGATGGCTCATATTGCTCCCGAGTTCATCAAAGAGGGTAGATTGTGTTGGTTGCGTTCTCCTTTGTATATCGTGACCAACGGTAAGACTGAGTCTTATTACTTTACCGATGCCGAGTTCAATGCGGCGAAGGGTAAAATCAAGGGTGAGGTTCAGAGAAATAAGGGTCTCGGTTCGTTGGAGCCGGACCAGGCAAGAAAGTCTATGTTCTCTCCGGAATACCAGAGAATTGATGTTATGGAATATGACGAAGCGGCAATGAACTTGCTGTATGATTTGATGGGTGAGGAAGTAGAACCTCGTAGAGACTTTATTATGAATAATGTTGATTTCTCGGAGATTGCCGAGTAAAATACGCACAACATCTGCGGCAGACTGCTTATGTTAGGACAGGACCGAACCCCTGTTTAGACAGAAGCGGTCCGCCGCGAAATTTCAACGTATGGAGTTACATATGAATATTTTATATTATGAAGCAGATAAAATAAAATACGAACAACTTTGCGACATAGCAAAATTTGTTAATAACGAGTTGGGAGAAACTATCTTTCTTCCTAATTCAACCCATTTACTTATCAATGCCAATGCTTGTGAACTTATTCATGTGATGGAGCAACTTTGTGATGCTTTGGAAAAAATCAGAGAAGAGCGTCCAGAGGAATACCAGCGAGCAAAAGAAATCAGCACTGTTGAGACTTACAAAAGAATAATAGAAAGAAAAACTTGAAATAAAATAAAAATTATGATATAATAATTATAGAAAATGAGAGAAAGGAGTAAATATGGCAGAATTTAAACCGATTATAGAACACTCCATGAAACAGTATGCCGGAGCGGTCCTCCAGTCAAGAGCATTAGTCGATGTTCGCGATTGTCTCAAACCTTCCGCTCGTCAGATTTTCTACTGTATGGACAAATACAAATATACTGCCGATAAGCCTTATCAGAAGACAATGGCCGCGATTGGTGATGCGATGAAGCATTTCTATATCCACGGTGACAGTTCTTGTGAAGGTATTATCATGCGTGCTGGCCAGTCTTTTGCTATGAGATATCCTCTTGTAGATGTCAAGGGTAATGGCGGAACTTTGTTGTCGTCAGGCAACTGGGCGGCTCCCCGTTACACAGAGGCGAGACTTTCCAAGCTCGCGGCTTATCTCTTTGACGATATCGACAAAGAGACCATTGAGGAATGGCGTGATAACTATGCCGATAACGAGCAATACCCCGGAGTTCTCCCCACAAAGGGATTTTACAACCTTGTTAATGGAACGAGTGGTATTGGTATCGGTATGGCAAGTTCCGTTCCCCAGTATAACTTGAAAGAACTCAATAATGCACTTATTCATCTTATTGACAATCCCGATTGTTCTTTTGATGAAATTTACTGTGCTCCCGACTTTGCGACAGGAGCAATTCTCTATAATGAGGATGAAGTAAAAGAGTCAATGAAGAACGGCACTGGTTTTGCTTGTAAGTTGAGAAGCGTTGTTGATTTTGATAGCAAGGAAAGATGTTTTGTAATT
>JAEIGA010000980.1_pt1 | contig 42919 bp, 66 predicted proteins | sample 9270691 | NCBI WGS metagenome assembly JAEIGA01 (sample SAMN17057246, study PRJNA624740) | gut metagenome | biome: biome; isolation source: fecal sample | host: Bos grunniens | place: China: Xizang | collected 2019 | reverse complement strand
TATCATCGTTATAAATACTCACTTTAAATTCCGTGGGATATTCAGTAAGTGCTTCACTCCATGTAATTGTGATACCGGGGAGTGTGGTTGTATATACTTCGGGAAAATCCAAAGTGATAACAGGTTGGGGATTGAATGTTCTGTTTAAACTACTTATAGCCTCACCGACATATCCCGCATCCTCAACCACCACACCGTCGAGGATGGAATCGGGTAAAATCTTACCCGACCCATCTAATAACCACATATTAGGTTCAAGTGTGACGTATCTCTTTACCTGTTCATCAACTTCATCAACGATACCATCTATGTTAGAGAAGGTGACAGCACCGTTACTACTCGCCGTAGCATTGGCAGAAGCATCGGGGTCAGTTAAATCAAATGATATTTCAACAAAACTCTCGGAAACCAACTGCTTATTTTGATTATCCTTCCATGCTTGAGAAACATTCTGCATATTTACCCCTCCTTATACTTCTACCAATGATAACTTGCAATCTGTCCAACCGAGGACATCACCCGTTTCAGGGTCACGCCTCCACATACCAGCACTTCGGTCACTGACATACATTTTGCGAATGTCCCATCTTCCGAGGTCTTGTGAGAAGAAAGTTACGTCATTGTAAAAATCTCCACCCGAAGCCATACGGAAGCACTGAAGCACGTCTGCCCACTGTTCTATGGTCAGATACTTCCATGAAATTTCAACCTTTGTTACGTCATCACGGATGACCGAACCGATTACAACACCTTGTACATTTCTTGCAGAATCCACAAGAGTGGACGTACTACTTGAATATGTTGAGGGTTCAGGGAAGTCATATCCACCTACTGAAACCAAAGCTTTAATAGCCATTAGTACGCACCTCCTGTAATGATTGTCGCACCTCTTTCACGGTACGCTCTGTCAAGCTGTTTTGTAACCTTACGCCCGTCTATAGTGACGTTAGTGTCTTTATTAAGTAATGCTCTGAGAAGCTGATTCTGTTCACGAAGAAGTGCGTTCTGTTCGCTGTTCGCTTCAGCAACACCATTTGCGATACCTGCTACGATTTGGTCATTGTTCGCAACCGCAGTTCTGCGACCTATCGAACCGACCATTTCCGCACCTGCACCTTCGTTGGCGATAAAGAGCTGACCCTTTTCGGGAAAACCGCCATCTTCATATTTAGGAACTGTTATACGTTGCAATGTCACTTCGGGTATTAACGTCACACTGCCCCAATCTTCCCCGATTATATCTGCCGCCCAAGATACAACATCATTAAATCCTTTGATAAGCTTGTTTATACCACGTGAAATCAAATTTATAGTATTCTCGATGCCTTCTATAACGGAGTTCATCGCAGTAGCAAGACCTATTGTAATACCTCCCCAAAGGGTTGTGAAAAACCCTCCGATGTTCTTACAACAAGTTTCAAAAGCAGTTTGTGCGGGTGTAATTACCTTATCTGTAAACCACGTTGACACAGGTAACCAAGCTGTTTTAATGTCTGACCAAAGTGTCGAAAAGAACCCTCCGATTTCCTTACAACAGGGGGAGAAAGTATCTTTTAAAGGTGTGATTATTTTTTCAGAAAACCATGTCGTTACGGGTGACCAAGCGGTTTTAATATCTGTCCACGCATTACTGAAATATGTCTTGATTCTCTCATTGCCGTTCTTGAATAAGCTTTTAACAGGTTCAACTACTTTTTCGGAAAACCATGTTTCGGGACTGCTCCACAACAATTTGATTCCTTCCCAAAGATTGCTGAAATACGTTTTGATTCTGTCACAAGCTTTTTTAAATAAGCTTTTAACGGGTTCAACAACGTGTTCAGAAAACCATCCCGAAACTATTACCCATACTGCTTGAATGATTATCCAACATCCCTCGAAGAACTGACCCATTCTTGTAGTCAATCCCTCAAAGAAATTGGCGATGGGTGTAATCACGTTGTCATTGAACCACGTTGACACGGGTGACCATATCTCGACGATTTTATCCCACAACCCTTTGAAAAATTCAACCACAGGTGTTATTACGTTTGTGTTGAACCACTCAGCAACGGGCGACCACATTTCACTTATGGATGTCCACAAATTAGTGAAGAATGTAGAAACAGACTCCCAATTTTGAACAATCAAGATAACAAGGTCTGTTACCAAACCGATTGCAAGCCCTATTAAAGCACCTATTCCAGCACCTATCGGACCTCCCAACATACCTATTATTGCCCCTATGCCAGCACTTGCCATCGTTGAACCAGCGGGGATGAGTAACCCTGACAACAAGTCAAGACCGTTCTTAATAGCATCATATACACCTGCTACAAACATGGGAATACCTGCTACTATACCACCGATTGCCGCACCGATAAGACCTGTTGAAATCGCACCGCCACCTGCTGTAATTGCTTTAGCGACAGCCGAGCCTTTAAACACCGTTGCTATGAACTTGCCGATACCTACCCCAAGTGTCGCAGAACCACCAACTCCTAATAAACCACCTGCTAATATCTCACCGAAATTAAATCCGTCGAGACCATTTTTGATAGCATCTTCGATTCCTTTAAACTCTATTATAAAACCCGTAAAAGCTAATGTTAAACCGAGGGTGATTGACCCTAACGCAGACAAATGTAGCAACGAGTTTACAATAGACACGAGTCCTGTCGCTACTTTCCATCCGAGAATACCTGTCGCTATTAGACCCACTGTTTCGAGAATACTTCCGAATCGAGTGTCCATGAGTTCTGACCACGTGTCCACTTCATCGGTGATACCGAGCCATTCCTTCATCTTTTCGGTAATTTTTGCAATAGGACTATCTTCGAGGTTTTTCAGGAAATCATAAGTAGTTAAATCAAATTCAAAACCGTCGTCACCCAAAGCATCGCTCAATTCATCAGAATCCCCTGAATCGGGATTGATTACGTTCAGTTCGTCAAATCCCATAGTGTAGCTTTTGAGTTTCTTCGCCGCCTCGGTTGCTTTGTCGAGTCCTTCTGTCACTTCCTCAGTACCACTTGTAAGACCTTCCATACCCGATGTGTCAAATTCGGGAGGCTCATAACCCACCAAGCTCGCTATTAAATCAGCAATAGACTTTATTGTTTGGAAGAACGCACTCAAGTAAGGTAATATTTTTGTTAATACGGGTATGAAAACATTACCTATCGCCCTGCCTGCCTGTTCAACCTGTGCTTTGAGTATACGTAATTGGTTGGCGGGAGAAGCAATTGTTCTTGCCATATCCCCGTGGGATGTTGTAACCTGATTTAAGATGGCATGGTAACGCAATTGTGCTTTCTCAGCCTGTGTCATGCTCGATACCGACTTGTCGATACCAAGACTCAATGCCGTTGCTTCCAACTTCGCCTGAGATAAGTCATAACCAAGTCTACGGAGAGGTTCAAGTTCACCTGACAGACCTGATTGTAACTTAGTCATAGCATCCTCTACGCTGATGTTGTAGAAAGAAGAAATATCGTAACCGAGCTGTGTTAACTGCTGTGACATAACACTCGCTCTTTCACCCGCAACACCAAAACCTGTAGCAAGTGTCATAAACACACCCTGACTTCTTGCCCATTCACCGGGGTCAATACCCATAAGACCATCTACACGTTCTGCGTACTCTTTTGCACCATCCGCATACTGCCCCATAGCCACTGTAAACAGGTTCATGTTTTCAGTATAGGTACTCGATTGTTTGATGAATCCCATTATAGTAGAAACACCTTTTTTAAGAGCCATGAACGTAGCGGTAAACTTAGCAAGTAAGTTCACAAATGAAAGTGAGGTTTTCTTATTACTTGTCTGTAATTTTTCATTACTCGTAATAAGCTTCTGTATTCTTGAAGGAAATGCTTTGAAACCGTTAGCAATCTTTTCCATCTCAACAGCGAGAGGTCGCATTATTCTTGTCAACGCATCAATCTGACCATGTAATTCCCTCATATCAATTTTGCTCAACGCTTCGGGCAATTTATTTAAGGCATTTGCCGTAGAACCCAAACTGTTCTTACCCAATGTTTCCAAAGGTTTCAAAGCGGTAACAAGTTCCTGTATCTTCGTTTCACCGTCACCGACATTTAACTTGCTTAACGCTTCGTTGATTTTAGAAAGCTGATTGCCGACAGAAGCAGATATTTTTATACCGCTTAACAACTGCATTGCCTTTGCTAAACCCTCTAAATTGCTTACCGATGTGCTACTGACATTGGTAGCATCCCGTATTTTACCGAGCTGTTTTGCCACAGAACCAAGACCTAAACCTTTTGTGGAATTTTTAAGTTTTCCGAGAGTATCTGCTAATTTTTCCAAACCGTCAACTGCACCCTCGGAATTTGATTTTAACTCCAATTCTAAAGAAGCAATCTTTTCAGACATCATTTCACCTCCCCGAATTTTTTATTATTCTGTTTCATAAGATTTTCCATAAACATCATGCCCTTGTCGAATACCTGCTTTTCCGTATTCTTTTCCTTCTTGTCACGTTGCTTCTTGGTGATAGCATACGGAGCATCGGAGAAGGGATGCGGTTTAGCACCTTTTTTAGCAAAGGCATGTAATACAGGAGTTACGTCACAAAGAGCCTCGTAAATATACAAACCCTGTAACCATAATTCCTGATTTTTCTTTTCGTTCCGTAATTCTTCCGCTTCTCGATAATACTTACAAAGCCACGGGTCATCATTCCAAAATTGGTCATAAGTCATACCGATTGACAGGTAATACGGAAACTCCTCATAAAATTGTTCTGTGTAAGTAGAAGAAGGAGAACGAACCTTTTTATGCTCGTTCTCCTCCGATGGGAACAACGAGTCACTTACCAGCTCGCTGTCCACTTTACGTTTCCCTCGTCTTCTTCGGGTTCTTCGATGAGAGCGAGGATAGGTTCGTTATACATTTCTGCTAACTTTTCAATAAGCTCACCCTTATTGGGAAGCTTTGCGAAAATAGCGTCAATTGCTTCCTTCTTAACGAAGCGATGATGTGCGATGAAAGCACCTGCAAAGAGTGCGGGAAGGGTACTCATGGGTTTATCGTTTATATCCGATGCCACGAATCCCTGTCTTTCCATTGTTTCTACACTTTTACGTGTAAATTCAAGACAGTAATCAACACCATCAATACTTAAATTCAACTGTTTACACATAATTATTTACCTCCGAATTATTCGCCCATTGTGATAGGTGTAGAAGGTGCAATACTGATAGTCATACCAACTACTTCGTTTACGCCACCACCTACGGGGAATACGCTGAGTGAGCCACCGAAATTGAACTTACCGTGTTCACCTGTGGGTGTTGCTACACCACCTGTTTCAGTACCACCGAACCACACAGCATATTCTTCTTCCTTACCCTCAAGAGCCTTGAGCTTAGCGAAATCATCCTTTGTGTAGTTAGCTTCAAATTCAAGTCCGTCAAGACTCTGAATACCGGGGATGTATGTCTGCATAGCATCTGACAATGTGGTTGTTTCCAGCATTTCGGGTGTTCCACCGAGGTCAGGGAATGACTTGATGTCGATAAGCTTTTCGTATGCACTGTCGGTTTTCTTCATGAGAAATATCTTATATGTAGAAATAGCCATTATCATTACCTCCTGTAAATCATTTTGTCTTTAGATACGATTGCTGTATATCTCGCTGTCATGCGATATATCGTAGCATCGTCCATGTTTGGTATTGGTTGTAACATTGTGCGGGTAAATCCTAAAGACAACATAATGTCGTCAAGTAGAGAGATTATATCCTTACACTCTGTCTTCTTGCCTTTTGTTTTATTGGAATAGACATTCGCTTCATACATCACTACCACGTGATTTTCATATTCTGTACTTGTCTGTGTGCTGGTAAAAGTGGTATTGCTCATTTCAATAAGTGATAAATGAGGAAAGCTTGAGGGTGACCTTACATATTCACCTGTCATGTTGACATCAACACGTTTCTCACGTATCAGCTTTGACACATGGTCATATATTTCGTTTTCAATATCAATCATGTGGCAAATACCTCCCTCGCTATATTTATCGCTCTTGTTGCAACAGATTGTGCGGCATTGAACATAGGCATCGTTGCAGGTGTACCACGAGTAAGTGTGACTCTCTTTTCTTCACGAGCCTCCTCATCTTCGTAGAAACCCCAAACTCTCTGCTTTCCTTTTCCTTCTCCGTAGCTACCGATTGTGTAACCTAATTTAACACCATATGGATTCTTTGATGTTCCTGCTGAGCCATTATGATATACACCTGAACCGAATTCACACCACACAGCATCCTCACCATTGGCAACTATCACTGTAATATCACCTGAAGATGATATATCAACTGTTACCTCTGCTGTATGCGGAGAACCGCCCGATATAATGTCATCGACTGTGGAACTATTAAATCCCATTTGTGCCTCTTGTCTTATCTCATCGGCTAATCTGTCACGAAGAATATCCGCTTTTTTCTGTATGTCTTGCTTGAACTTCTGTATCTCAGCTATAGCATTGTCAATGCTTTTCTCATCAAGTCCGAATGAAATCTTCTTGTTAAGCACGTACATTCACCTTACTTATAGCTATTGAAACACCGTTCAAACTACGAGCAACCTTCTTAACAACATAATCATGGGGGACTATTTCCGTACCATCGTTGTTCAGCACTACTGCACCGTCCGTTGATAATACGGGAATTACATCCACCCAAAGTACCGAATACTCATTGATAGGTGTATCAGGGTTGTCCATTACAATTACTTTGTCATAAGTTTCGCTTTCCCCGAATTGACGGGTCTGTACCTCGCCTTGTGCGGCAGAGATGTTCCCGTAAGCCTTAATGGGATTTCCATAAACCAGCTCTTGTTCACCTGTCAAATTACCATACTCATCGAGTATTTCCCGCTTGCTCTCATAAGGAGCAAAGTAAAATGACTTTTGGTTTCGTATCATGGTTCGCATCATATCACCCCGCTATATGGAGTAATTGATTTGAGCATGGATTCGGGAACATCTGCATTTTCATAACTACGGCTTATTCCGTTTTCAGAATGTGAGGTTTCCCCTTCAGCACCTCTTTTGTTAAGTAAATATAAAGCAATTTCACATTGCAGTGTGTTGTACTTATAGGGGACTTCCGATACATCATCCTTGTACGGATATGCCCGTCTTATGATTATCTGCCCAGCGACATCAAGGTAGGTGAGAAGAATATCATCAGACCAATCACTGCCATCGGAAGGAAATCCCACCATTGTTCGGAGTAATTTTAATCTTGCTTCCATGATATTCACCTCACACTTTCCTCAATTTTTGCCAAAATATCAGCCTTTAGCATGGAACTGTTGACTCCCTCGATTCCGTTTTCCTCGGCATATGCAAGCAATTGTGCCTTAGTCATGCCTGAAAAATCGGGAATAGAGGTGGCTTCATTCAACAGTTCAATTATTCCCCCGCAGTAACATCAATTACAGCGATAGCATCGAGGTATTCAGCAAAGAGGGTCATACCCATAATTGCGAAGCACTCGGAAGAAGCTGTATTGTAGTTACCCTGAGTATGGAAACCGATAAGACGTGTGTTACCTGCTGTTCTGTAAACAAGACCAGCTCTTGCAAAAGCACTGTCTGAAGGGTCTACATAGTAAAGAACAATGTTCTCGATGGGAGTAGCAATTACACGACCTCTCTGAATTTCACCGTCGGAAAGAAGGAAGATGGTGTCGTAACCCATGAAATTCTTGATGTAGGTGAAACCGAAAGCGTTCTGTACTGTGATTTCCTTGTCACCGAGGTAATCGTAAAGGTCAAGTACGTTTGCGAAACCTACAACCTTTGTAGCTGTACGCTTCATCTGCTTGAACTTGTTTACAACATTACCCTTTGCCATAGCCAAAGCTCTCTGCCATGTAGTTTCAGATGATTTGAGAGAACCTGTGTTGAGGTAGGTGTAGAAACGACCTGTTACGTTATCCTGAAGTTCATACAGGAAAGCATCGTCGGTCATACCAACCGCAACGTCGTAACCGTGTTCCTTGATTGCTTCAACAGATACTGACTTAGCATACTTTTCAATAGTCATTTCTGCGTAATCAATTTCATCAACACTTGCCTTAGAGAAAGGAATGTCTTCACCTTCACCTACAGCACCATTCTGAAGGACAATTGATGCTTTCTTGGACTTGAGCATTGTGCCGGGTTCTTTACGGATGGGTCGCATAATACCCAAAATTGTTGTGAGATGTTCCCAATTCTTATTGAATCGAGTAACGAAATCAATTTCTCTTGCACTGACAGCAACGTCAGCAGTCTTTGTCATATTTTCCTTTGCCATTATAAATCGCTCCTTTTCTTTTAAGCTTCGTCAAACAACTCTATGTTGTCTGCGATAAGTTTCTGCCTTTCGGCAGGGTCTGTAATTTTCATGATGTCATCTTTAGACACCTGTTTTTCTTTTCCTGCGGGGGGATTGGATGTGCCTTTCAGCAAATCCGCTTCAATTTTCTTTGCGTAATTATCGTTGAATTTCTTCTGATTTGCGAATACTGTTTCCATGTCACCTTCATGTAAAGCCTTTGCAGTAGCTTCCGCAAGAGATTCATCGTAACCGAGTCCTAAAAACTTTGCCTTATGAACTGAAATAGCCTCTTTCTTTTCCAATTCAGCAATCTTGTCTTTAAGAGAACTTACTTCATCATCTCTTGTCTGTTTTGCAAGTTCTTCTGCTGTCAACAGAGCATTGTGTTTCTTTTTCCAATCTGCCGCTTCAGAATTTGCTTTAGTTACCGCACTCTTATATCTCTCAAGCTCAGATGTATTATCTTCATACTCGAAAGCTAAAAGAGCGTTCAGCTTTTCTTCGGGTGTCATAGCCTCGAACCCTTCAATTTTTGATACATCAATCTTTGCCATTGTGTTTTCCTCCTGCGTTTTTAAGTCTTCACTGACCCTGTTTTCTGTTTTAGTGTCTTGTCTGACATTTGCGTTTGATGAGTTCACTCTCAATATAAAAAAGTGCAATAACTTACCGAGGACTTAATACCTCTGCAAATCATTGCACTCTTATTTCAGTTATTTATTCGATTGTTATTCGGGAATTGACTCCGTTTCAGCCATCTTTGCTTCGTATTCTTCTCTCGAAACCTCATGCCAATTGTCGGCACTGTCCCAATCTCCGAGCCTTACGGATGAAGCATAAATCTCACCATCAGTAAGCATATGTCCTTCCGATGCTGTTATAACTCTTTCGTCTGTCATATTCATACTCCTTTACGCATAAGCAATAGACCAGTTATTTCTGCTGGCGGTTAAAGCTTCCCAACTACCAGCGCCATATACCGCTTCATAGTTAGCTTGGGCGGTTGTAGGTAAAGTAATCGTTAAGCCTGTTGTTGTAGTAGATAAAGCTTGTATAATACTCTTTAGGCTGTCGGCTGATAGCTTTGTAGACCAATGAATGTCAAAGCTGTTCTGACCGATAGTGCCTTCTATGATTACATTTTCCAATCCTGAAGCATTATTAAACCAGTTGGTGCATTTCACGGTGTCTTTAAGTATGATTTTCTCGATGGTTTTTCTGTAATCCCATGAATTAGCAAATACAGAAGTGCTTTCTGCTGTCAATCCCGTACAATCAATGACGGGAAGGTTGTCCATGTGATTGTAGTTAAAAGCACTTGTAAGATTGGTAGCTTTTGAAGTGTCAAGCACAACGCCGCATTCTTCCAGCCTTGCCTTTAAATTGCCACGATGCTTTGCGGTTTCCCATGAATAAAATATTCTTTCAGCATTTCCGATGGTACGTATGTCCCTTTTGGGAAAGAAATTGTCAAAATTGAAAAGCACACCGTAAAAACCTGCGGATGTAGCATAATTGGTTTTGCCTTCAGGTTGAAGCACATCCCACATCTTGTCATACTCAGCCTTCTTACCAGCCTCATAAACATCGTCAAAATCCTTTTTCTGACGTAAAACCTTTTCTGCAATGTCCATTATGCTTCACCTCCGATAAGAGACTGTGCATAGTTATGGAGTTCATCAAGTGCCTTATCCATATCACCTATAGCATCCTTTATACAAGTCTTCGTTACAAACTCAGTAAAGGTAACACTCATAAAGTTACAACGCACTTTGATATTTTGCCCAACGTGTCCTTCGTAAGAGAAATTTTCTCCGTCTGTACACTGTGCTACCATCTCTCCATCAACATAGAATGTTGCATAATCATCAGGTATACCACTACATACACATTCAAACTTCACATCGCCTTGTACGTCAATGGTGAAATCAGCACTGGCTGAACTTATAACAGTGTCTGAAATATCTATATCAACACCTTCGTATGCACCAACCGCCGTTGTAACCTCTGTGAGCTTTACATCTTCTGTGTAGTAGGGGTTCTTTATCGCTTCATCATGTTCATTAACTTTTGCAATGACTTCTCCCCATACTGTAATAGTAGGGTCTGTAGGTTCTTCGCCCGAAGGATTTACACCTTCCACAACCTTACCTAAAGAGCATTTGACAGTAGGAATAGCAACTCGTTTACTACCTTCACCCTTGTAACCGTATACACCACACGTTACATCTCTACCAGCATCAGCCATCATTTCATGGGGGATATAGCAGGTGTTGTCTTCACCGAGCGATACGTCAAGTGTTTCAGCACCATTAGAGAAAACTACGATTTTATCGAAATTTTCCCATTCTTCCGAGAACACAAAAGCGACTCGAACAGCTTTCACCATTCCTGAAGTGAGAGTAATTTTATCGCCACAAATAGCTTCAGCTTTTCCTATAGTTATTGTGAACATTATTCGTCACTCTCCTTTTCTTCCGTATTACCTACAGTATTTTCTTCCGTTTTTGTCAACATTTCCTGTGCTTTCTGCTGTTGTTCCTCGTAATATGCCATACTTTCCGTATAAGCAAGTTCGGGGTCAATGAACATACCACAATGTTCAAATGCAAGACGAGGGTGTATCTTATTGTTGGAAAGCATACCTGTAAGCACCTGTGACTTAGCCTGAATGTTTTCGTAATTACGTCTTGTGAAACGAGGCTCAACGTCCGATGCCTTGAGATTTGTACCCGCAAATGTGTTACAAATATAGATAGCCAATCTCAGAAACTCACTTTCGGATTCCTTGAACATATCCTCGGTACTCTGAGCTCTTGCTTCAGCATCGCTCCATCCGTCTCTCATGATTACGGCACTACCTGTATCACTTGTGGAGCTACCACCGTTTCTGTTGGGCATACCGCATATGGTAAGCACAGCCTGATATAAGTCATCGACTACTGTCTGAGTGTGACCCTGATTTAATTCCTGAACGAGATAATCTACGTCACCGTCGGCAGGAATTTTAAGACCGCCATTTTCCTTGAGAGCCTTAAAATCTTCCGAATCTATGTCAACGCCTTTGAGTACCATAATTGCCTGAATGAACTGTTCGATACCATCCAATCTGTTACTCGCAACCTCGTTGATTGCATCGAGCAAAGGTATTACAATCTCAAAAGCACCAAGTCTTGCCGAATTGAGAGGATATTCTATAATCGGCACTCTGCCGAGAATATGACCTGTCTTCAAGACTATTTTATCTTCTACTATTTCATAATAGGTGTTATAGGTGTAGACACTGTAAATGACCTTACCGTCTTCACGTTCTACATAAGTAACACCCATCATTCTCTTGTGACCTAAACCACTGTGGTAGACCACAAAGGAGGTGCGAGGGTCGGGACTATAGAGCTTGAAAGGTGCTTCGTCAAATGACAATCCCATTGCATCGGGAAGAATCATGCGATAGCTTGTTCCACCAATATGAAACCAATTGACAATCTCTTTATCTCTTGCTGATTTTCGCTCAAGATACATAAAATCGTTGAATTTGTTCAAGTCATCGGAACAACTGTCATCACCGCTTCTGTTGACATACTGAACAGGTTTTCCAATAAGATAGCTGTCTTTGAATGATACGATTTCATTCGCTCTGTTTTCAACAATCTTGTTGCATATTTCGTGTCGGTATTTCTTGGTTCGGTTCAGTATTTCCTGTTTACCTTTCCAATAATCGTAGAGATACTGAATCTCTCTACTGTTGATAGAATGTATGTCAATTGCCTTTCTCAGCACTTCCACCACATTACCATCATTGATTTCATCGACATCCGTATAAATAATTCTTCGACCTGTCAGAAGTCTTGAATCGGTCACTCAATATCCCTCCTCGCTATAAAATGAAAAAATGCGTATGTTTCCACAGGACTAAAACCTGCCGCAAAACATACGCACAACTTGTTATCTATTTTTACACGATACATTATACCATATATATTGTGATTTGTCAATAGGTAAAACACAATATATTGTGTTTTATATGAGAAATTTTCAATTTGTACACAATATATAGTAGTTAAAACGGTCTTTTGAAAATTTCAGCAACCGAACCGCTCAGACTTTGAGCAAATTCAGCAAGCATTGCAAAGGCATCAGGTACGTCATCGTGCTTATTTTTACCAGCTATCGTATAAGAACAGAGCATATCGAGCATCTTACCATACTCACTTGACTTTTTAAACATACTGTCATCCTTGAATACGCAATGTTCCTTTACCCATGCACTGTTGACGATTATCTTCGTCTCCTTGTTGGCGGTAGTGTATTTGGTAGTGATATGTGTTACACCCTTCTTGGCTTTTACTTCATCCTGAACCTTTTGTGCCACTCTACCACCAGCACTGTTACTTTCAAATCGGCACATCTTAACCTTATGTCGTAAGAGAATGTCTACCATACGGGCATCAACAATTTCGGGTAAGCTGTTGTCACACAAACATTCCTCGATGTAATAATCTTGACCGTACACATATACAGCAGGTAACACAGCGTAGTCAGTACCTTTATCTTTTGTATCACATATACCGATTATCGCATCAGGTTCTCCTTCAGGAAGCTCAAAATAACGTCTCAACTCATCTCTGTCATATAACAGACCTTCTCTTTCAATAGGCTGATTGAGATATAATGCTCTCCAACTGGCATCGTCCATAATATCACGCTGTTCGTGATAAAATTCCGTGTTGAAACCCACGCCGTATGCGTAATCGAAGTTAGATTCGTCTTCAGCATTAAGAGCAGGAATGACAATAAACCTCGCTCTGTCGCTGTCACCGTATTCTGATTCAAGTCTACCGATAACATCGTGTACACTCCAACGAGTAGCGATGTGTAGCTCCTTACAGACATTACCGATTTTTCTCTGACGAAGGTCAGTGGTGTATGTCTGCCACAGCTTGTCCAATCGTTCTTTACTCAACGCAACCTCTATACCACTTACAAGGTCATCGCAATAGAGGAGTGTGGCGGCACGATAAAGACCTGCATTACCCGTTCCGATAGAAGTAAATTCAAGTGTTTCAAATCGCTTTTGTTTACCGAGGTCTATTCTGCAATCTTTTGCATTGGTATTTACAACCTGTACGCCACGAAATATCTCATGCCATAGATATTCGCCTTGTGGGTCGAGGATTCTCAGACATTCATCATACACGCCTCGTACAAAAGAATTGGAATGAGAACCTGTCAACATAGGTTGGTCAGGTTTCTTACCTGCGAGCCATGTTAAGAAGAATATCGCAAGAGTGGTTTTACCTACACCGGGTGGAAGGCTGATGGTGAGTAAATCAAGCTTATCATCTATCAAATCCTGCAAGCTGTCTACCACTTGCTTTAATTGCTTTCTTCGTGGAGGATAGAACTTCTTGTCAGTTTCTCTGTTCCACTCAACAGCAAGTAAGTATAAATGGAACGACTCTTGTCCTCCTGTAAATACTACTTTTCGATGTAAAGCAAATATATCCCGTAAATTCTTCTCATCGGTCAATGGGTTTGATATTGCCGACTCACATTCATCCGATAACAAAAGCAAATACTCAGTAGCAAGCCGTGTATCTGTTTTCATGCACTCCACACACATGTGATAAAGGTCTGTCATCGCACCTACGTCATGTGTCTTACTCTTTTCATAAATTGTTTCTAATAATAACTTCATACTACCTCCAAAATAAAAGAGCGTACTATCTACGAGGACTCTATACCTCCGTAAATAATACGCTCTTGTTTCATCTATGTAATTGTTAGAATTTCTTGGCAAGCTTGACTATCTCACCGATGATTATAAAAGGCAACGCCAATATGCTAAATAATAAAACTACCCAACCATCAGATTGTTTGTTTGACATTTAACTCACCTCTCTGACTTTATTATACCATGTTGCTCTGCTGATTCCGAGCTGTTCACAACATTCTTTGACGGACATTTCTCCGTCTTTTTGTTTTTTCAGGAATTTTTCAAAATCCACGGGGTCTTTACGAGGTCTACCCTCTATCCAATCAGGATTCTTTTCCCTCATTATTTCTTTACCTTCAGATGTTCTTTCAACTATCATATCCCTCTCAAATTGGGCAAAAGCGAGTAGAACATTACGAAGTAACGTGTTGACAGAATCATTACTTAAAACACCGAGATTCAGAATGTGTATCTTCACACCTTTTTCAAGAAGCTCTGTTATTAACTCTGTCGTTTTTGATAACGACCTGCCCAATCTATCTAATTTTGTAACAATGAGTGTGTCACCTTCAATTAAAAGCTCTTTCAACTTATTTAGATTAGGTCTATCCACTTTTGTGCCTGTGAACGCATCATAATATATTTTGACAGCACCATTATCCTTCAGAGCTTTTTCCTGCACTTCCAAACTATTACCATCAACAGCCTGTTTCTTCGTACTCACTCTTGCATACCCGTAAATCATTACGCACACCTCTTTTCACTAATTCACTTGTTTATCCGTTATTCAACTTCAAAACCACCATCAGGCAATTGTTTATTATTTGGTACGATTTGTATTTTATAACCCAACACTCTAACCATTGCACTCAATAATGATACGTTCAAATCTTTTGATTTAGTGTTATTGAGTCTATCCCACATAGCAGTAGGCTTCACACTTAACTTGTGTGCGAGGTCAGCGTTACTAATCGCCTGTGCATCCATAATACTTCTTACGATTTCTTTTCCCGTCATTTCGATAACTCCTTTGTGATTTATTGAGTACATTATATCACTCATGTTTTTTCTTGTCAAGTCTTTTCTTGAAAATATTTTAATCTTTTTATTTTTTGCGGATAGAAAAGCGACTAACTGGCTCAAAATCCGAACATATGTTCCCCCATGGGCATATTCACACCCGGCACAACGGGAACAGCGTTACAACTGTCTAAAAACTTAAAACTTATTACACATATAAAAATAACAAGAAAAAACTTGAAAAACTTTTGCAAAAAGTATTGACAAACAAGAAAAAACTTGATATAATGCAAACAACAAGAAAAAACTTGATAAACAACAAACACAAATTCAAGGAGGAACACACAATGCAATATCTAACATTTACCGAGCTATTAAAACTCATACCAACGGCGTTATTTTGGGCAACATTGATTTATATTTGGTTCGCAGCAGCATTATTATTAATTTAATAAAGGAAGGTATAAACAAATGAAAATCTATGAATTATCAGCAATTTACGACAGCCGCAAAAGCTTTTACGGAAAAGCAAAAATAATTGAACACGATAACGGCATAATTCAATTACAGAGCTATAACACAATTGTATGTGAAACTGACAACAACGGAAATTTTAAACGCCTTTGGTACGGGAACACACAAACAACAAACCGCCATATTAAAGAATTTATCAAACAATTTAATTGTGGTATATAAGGAGGATATAAAAATGACAACAAGAACAAAAGAACAAATCACCAACACAATTATTGAATACTTTGAAAATAATGAAGATGTTTTCAACGATTGTATAGAAGAACTTGACAATTATAACGGTTATCTGAACGACTGCCGATATTATGAAATGGAAATGTTAAACGATTTTTACAACGAAACAGAGCCGATTGAACTTTTAAATCGTGCTTTTTTTGGGCATGACGACGACACATGGACAACTGACGCAAGCGGCAATAAAATATACGGGGAATTTAACCCAAACCGGGAATATTTTTATTATAACGGTTACGGCAATTTAGTATCAAGCAATTACAAAGACTATTCCGAACACCTTGACAAATACTTTATAGAAGAACTTAGCGAAAACAGACAATATATTGACAACATTGACGACAATGACGAATTAAAACAACTGTTTGACGAACTGGAGGAACTCGAAAATGACAACTAAAGATATTATTATCATGTGTTTTCAGATGTTACCCGTCAGCATTTTTACTGCGTTTGCGTTATGGATAATAACTGCGGGAATTATTTTGATAGGAGGATGAAACATCATGATTATTTGCGACATTTGCCACGGTCACAGCGACATGCTACCAGGTAAACATGTGTTACCGACTAATTTTGACGGCTCAACTCTAACATTTGAAAAACTTGATATTTGCTATGCGTGCGAGGTGGGTATGACATCAGCCGCTAACATGGCAAGACTTAAATTTATTGAAAAGAAAAGGAGCATAAACGCATGACACTATTAACAATTATAATTGTTTTACCGTTTGTTATAATATCTGAGCTTTTAAAAATAAGCAAATAACACAATGCCCCGGTCAAACGGGGCATTTTTTATTGCCGTTTTCCATCGGGGAAACGGTTTTTCTTTTGCTCTCATAAATATATGCCGTTTTAAAGCGTTTTAAGGCGTTTTGTCGTTTCGGTGGTATGTTTGCACCTGTAAAGTGTAAACGTGCGTTATATACCGTTTTAAAGCCTCCGAGAGTGTGTACGATAAACGGGACAGTGACTTGCTCATGTTCCCGTCTGAGTGGGAGAGGGTGCAAAATCTGCACTTTTTCGGGGCAAAAATCACGCAATTATTGCACTTTTTCCTTGAATTTTCACTATTTTTCACCTGTGAAAGTCGGGAAAGTCGGGAAAGTCGCCAAAGTCGAAAGTCGTTAAAAAGTCGTTAAAAAGTCGAAAGAGAGTCGAAAGTCGGCTCTCTTTTAAAGTTGATAAAGTTGTTATGACTCCGTATCAGAGTCGCTAAAGTCGGCAGAGTTGATAGTCGCAGAGTCGGGAAGGTATCGCTTTCGGATGTCGTCTGCGTTATAGTCGTCAGAATTGTTAGAGTTGGGAGTAAGTACATATTCGGTCTTATCCTGATAACCAAAGTTGTTCTTGCCGAGGAAGATGCCTGACACTGGATTTATCTTTCCGTTTTGCATGTAATTCTCCCACAAATTCTCCATCAATTTATACGCCTTTTTTATATAGTCCCGTGTCAAAGTCGGTAAATCTTGGTTTCTATCAGCAACATCGGTCTTAATTTCCCAAAGTCGTCTTCTATCCACTCCTAATGCCATACCCATACCTGCCACAGTAGGTTTCATATCATTATCGGCATGAATCTGAAAATACAAGTTCAATCTTTCACTAACCTGTTCGGGTTTTTTCAAATCAACATCAGGTAGGTTCATAAGTTCCATACTCACAGAGAGATATTTCTTATTATCTCCAACTTCCAAATCAAGACCATTCGTACCAATCATGGGTGAGTTACCTCCTCTCGGTTTACCTTTCGGTTTTTTCACAGGTTTTGTTTCTTCTGTATTATTTGCCATATTCTTTTACTCCTTTCTCAATTAGATTTCTCGCAACATTCGCTACGGATGTACCTTCATGATACGCTATTTTATATAAAGCATCTTTCGTGTCATAATCTACCCACGTACTGACAATATGTTCTTTTCTTTTTCTCAAAGGTTTCATTTTATTCCTCCTTTTTCATCAGTACGAAAAGTGCGGATTTTTTTGATACAAAGATTTCATACTATAGTATATATAATTCTTTCCTATGAGGAGTTTGTATAGAAAATAATCGTACTATTCGTACTGTATAGATATACATTTCTTCCTATGGGGAGTTTGCATCAATTTTTTTCGTACTTTTCGTACTCCAAATTTAATAATCATTTAACTATAATAGTGTTATCTTGTTGTTTTAGCCTTACATCAACAAATCCTCTGAAACCATTGGATTCTTTCCTGTGACAATACTTACCAAGCTTCTTATAAAAAGTCGTAGTACCCATCGGAGTATAACAACGCTCATCATCTGCACACCAAGCTTTATACTTAGCATACATCAGAGCATTTGAAACAGTTTCACCTTCAGCATCTTCAAGACAATCCTCTTTAAAACAGAGTATTCTGTCATTCTGTTTAGCATACTGACGAGTAGCTTCTCTCACACATTCGGGAGGAGTGAGTCCTTCCTTAACAAACATTCTGTAACCATCCAAGAGCCAACGAAGAACTGTAACTCTGTTACCTTCTTTTATAAAGAACTCTTTCAGGTGTTCGTCTCGGTTACTTTCATCAAAATGCTCATTAAAAGGTATTACCCAAATTCTGTCTGATTTGAATACACTGTCGTCATTAACTCTCGGTAAGAAGTTGGTAGAGAGCCATATGGTAAACTGCGGTGTAAAGACAAAAGCGGCAGAGTGGAGCTGTCGGGTCTTTAAAGGGTCACGTCCTGTAAGACTTTTTATAGCTGTTTCGTCGAGAGTGATGTCATCCTTTGTTTCACTCAATGTCAGGTATCTTATACCAACTGTATCAGCAAGCATGGGTTCTGCGGCGTTGTAGTCTTTTTCCTTATACTTGCTCTCACATATAAGTCCTGACTTCATGGTACTGCCATATCCGTTTTCTCGGCTCATGCCAAGTACCTTTGCGATGGTGTTAAAGAGTGTTCCCTTACCATTACGAGTTTTAGACCCATATGCTACGAACATACACTCTTTTGTATTCTCACCAAGAAGGGAGTAACCGAGTGCTTTCTGTAGGTATCGTGCCTTTTCTCTGTCTCGGCTGGTGATTTCATCTATGAAGTCGTACCAACGCTGACAAGGTGGAGCGAGTTCTTCCGGGAGATACTCACAATCAAGCATCCTCGTGAAGTAGTCCTCGGCAGTAGCTTCTCTAAATTTTAATGTGTTAAGGTCGAAGACTCCGTTCTTACAATTCAGTAAGTATGGGTCTGAGTCGAAGTCTGTAATCTCAATTATCATAGAGTTCTTAGAAGCATTTAAGGCTCTACGGAGAATTGAGTCGGAAGAACTCTTGTTGATATAAGCATCATACTTCTTTAGTAAGTCGTCCTCATCTGAGCCATCTTTTTCCTTTACATACAGGTGCAGGAGCTGAAGTAGCTTTTGCATATTACCCTGTGATAAGATGTCACCTTTGTCAATCTTCCAAACACCTTCTGAGTAAACATACCATTTCTGATTGTCTACACAGAAACGCTCAATGTCTCGGAAGCACTCGGCAAAGAGATTTCCGAGTCCGATGTCATTCCATAAGAAATTGATTGACTTGTGAGGCTCTATCTCAAGTAGTTTTAAAAGTATGGAAATGTCACTTTCTTCCGTAAGTGTCATCCCGTTTTTTAAAGTGTAGTACATTTATTTTGCCTCCGTTTTAACGCTGATTATTACATTTGTTTTATGAACAATAATAGTTTCATCGGGGAGAAGTAGAGTTATCATTCCCGTCTTGTCATCGGTACGGTAATCAAGAATTTCAAACCAACTACTGTAGTAGCCTAATACGAGTCTTGCGTGCATCCTTTATCACCTCCTTTAAGTTCCTTCATCTACCATGAAATCGAAGGTATCTTCGGTACATTGTTTATAACCGTTACGGAAACCAATCAGGTAGGAGATTTTGTATATCGGGTAAACAATACAGATTGCACATATTAAAATCGCTAACATTTCAAGCATTTTTATTCTCCTCTAAATTCCATCTTTGCACCGCAGTTCGGGCAGTAATGATAATGTGATATGCACGTTCCGTAATGTTGAAAACCACAGGTAGAACATTCATCACCCGCAATTTGTTTTCGGCAATCTTCAAAGCATTCTTTCCAATATCCATGCTTCACTTCCGCAACATCGGCTGTTGGTATCTTTGACATATCGGGAGAATAGCACTCTCCGTTTTCGCACCAAGTGTCGCAACCACCGCTTCTATGATGTCGGCAAGTTTGACATTTGAAAAGATAATTCGCATCAATATACCTTGCCATTATTAACCTTCTTTCCTTTCTCCGTAACTGCAAAAGTCATTTTCCATACAATACGGCATTTCATACTTTTTGCAATCGTGTTTCCCATATCCCATATCTTTGCCAAAATGCTTGCAATCCTTGCACCTTACCACTTCCACAACATCGGCTGGGGGTTGATTTTCAATAAATGAACTTATCCAATCGGCATTGTATTGACTTACGAGCCAATCATCAATGCCGTTTGTTTCGGCAAGAAAGTCTTGCATTTTATCTGCATCAATATACCTTGCCATTTAATTAACCTCCACTTTCAGCTTATCAGTCCGAAGTTCTATTCTTGTGTATTCGGGTATACGAGGTTTGCACTTGTCACAATGTCGCACCAAGTCAAAATGACAAGGCGAATGGCATTCGCATTTAATTTCGGGATATCGGAAGTATGTTCGGTGAATATGTTCATATTGTCCACACATCTCACACTTGTCAAATTCAATTTCACCCATCACTCCGCACCGCCTTTCTCAACATAGCACCAACTCTGCGGCGGTCTTGTAATTGGTGGGTTAAAGTGATAATTCGCACCACAATGGTTAAACTCACTCAATTCTTTCGGCTTGTCATAGATTACAAGGTCGGATATGTGCCAAGCATAGCCGAAATCACTTATATAACTTCCGATATAATCTCGCCAATCTTTTAAGGTCATACAAGCAGAACGCAACAAATTTTCCCTACGGTTGATATGTCCGTTTTGTTCATCAAGAGAATAATTTGTGTATTCATCAATTTTGTCACACACAAACTCTCCTATGACTTTACCCAACTTTCCTTTGTGATAGTTTTTCCAATAGGTGTTGTCTTTCCAGTTTGTTTCATAGATATAGCACTTAAAAGGTGTATCAATCTTCGGTCTTGTTTTCCTTACTTCAACCGTCTTTATGCCACTTGCAATGAGTTCACACCATTTCGGCTGTATGCTTATCAGTACAGATTTCACTTGCTCTCACTCTCCTTAAACTTCGCTTCAACTTCTTCTTCGTACCATTTAGGTGGCACAGTATAGGCATACAACGGTGCATTTAGCGATACTCCATATCTTTCAAGAAATTCTTTTCTTGCATAATATAAATTTCGCACTTCTTCGGTGTAAGCGAAGTTAATCAAGGTTAATGGTTCGTAAGAAACAACATATGTTTCTATAAATACACCGTCCATAACGCCTTTTCTATACTCATAATATCTTTCGGGTGGAGCATATTTTTCTTTTTCCTCTGTGAGTTCCCTCGTGAATGTATCTACAAAGTACATTTAATCATCCTTTCTTAACGCCTTTTCCGCTTCTTCTCTTGTGAGGAATACCTGTTTACCAATCTGCGACCATGTGAATTTTCTGCAAGATGTTTCACCATGCACGTTGCGATATTCAAGTGAAATTGTGTTTTTGTTCTTACCTGTACCCCTCGTTTTTATACAAACAACGATATTTTTATAAATTTGATTTGTGTGTTGATTATATACCCATACTTCATCCCCCACCTTACAAGGCGGAACAATTACTCCGTGTGCAATAAGGTAGTCGGCAACTTCCTCAATCACCTTCAGTTCGTGCTTGTCAAGTAATGTTATGCCGTTCACACCAATCGGAGCATCGCCTAACAACTCAACCAATCTTTCCTTACTCATCGTCTTACACCTCAATCTTTGTTCGTAAACGTAACCGGGATAATCATTTCAGGCAGATAATTTACTTCGTAATGGTAGTTGTCAACATACGCACCGCTTACATCCTCAACCGTGTATATTGTCCATTCGTTCAAGTAAACAAAATGCTTCTTGTACTTGCCCTTTTCAACCTCGCAGACAACCTCAAGTTCATTGTTAATATTGTTGCTTAATGAAAAATTGCCGATGATTTCAAAAACAGGCTTGTCCGTTCTTGCGTTTATGACCGCCAATCGTCTCGTCACATTGAATCGGTCAGCTTCTTTGGAAATATTGGTGCTTACTCGGTCTGCCTGTGAAGTCCATTCACAGCCTGTACATCCGATTAAAATGCTTATTACCGCAATTGTTGCTATTATCTTTTTCATACTATTCATCCTCTCTAAAATAACGCTTTGATGTTCTGCCACCGCCATACAACGGTGTACCACCTATATTGTGACATTCCGATTGTGCTTTAGAGAAAACCGCTATGTAATCATCTTCCGTAAAGGTTTCTCTATCGCCACAATATCTTTCGGCTTGCAGACGGGTACAATAACCCATCCTGCAAGCACTTGTGATAAACTCCGAGCGTGTCATAATTATTCCACCACTTCAACGAACTTGCTTTCAAATCGGTCACAAAGGTCAATAAACGATTGTATGTACTTCGTAATATCTCCAGTGTCATAAGTGAAAACACCGTCGGTGACGGTATAAATCCTACCTTTAGTTAAAACACTGGGACAAATAGTGTCCACACAAACTACCTTACCGTTGTAATACTTCGGCTTGTCCACAGGCTTCTCTCCGACAAGTCTGTCAAATGCAATTCTTGCACCTGTTTCAAAATCAAATTCATCTTCGGGAGAACACTTCGCAACAGCACTTTTGATAACATTGTTACCCTCATAAAGCCTTGCGAGTGTTTTATTGCCGTCTAATGTAATGACGATTTTCTTTTCGTTTACGGGTTCAAGTTCTTTTTCCGCAAATACGAAGCAACTGTGTTCAACACCGTAATGTGTACCATGTTTGTATAACTCCCCATTCGGATTTATAGATTTGATGATTACCTCTTCACCGACATAACCTTTTTTTAATGCATGAATAACATTTGTAACTCTTGCCTTATCTCCAACCTTGTATTTCATAATATATTCCTTCTTTCCTTTATTCATAAAAATACTTTAATTAACTTTATCGAGTCTGTGTTCTATACAGGATATACACAACTCCTCACCATCATAGTGGTATATCTCCGTTTCATCCCCACATTCATCACAGTAATAATGTGGAACATTTCTGTAGGGGCAGGAGTTTCCCAAGCAGGGTAACCCACAGCTCACACACTCATTTTCTACTCTTACCATCGTTGAATCCCCATGTTAAGACATATATCGCAAGTGCGATACTCAGTATCATGGCTAAAGGCTCAAGCCACATAGGTAACCAAACCAATAAAAGCTTGGTGAGAAACCAATATGCGGTGAGGACTGTAGCTACTACAAATGCCGCTAAAAATCTCATAATCATAACCTCGCTGTAAAATTTTTTACTACACCGTCTAAGTAAATGACGGGCGTGTTGGTGCTGGATGGTTTAAATTCTCCAGCTTCACCATATCCCCCGTATTTCAGATTCGCCGCCGTATTGACAAACAATTTATCAATAAGTGCAACTGCGTTGTTTCTTCTGTCGATACGATGGAATCCTTCCTTCATAATAACGGGTATATGGGTGTGTGAATGGATGTATATGTCGGTGTCGATGATGCTTGCCATGTCAGCAAGTCTGTTAATTTTAGAACCTTCTTTACGACCACCACCGCTACCATGCAGGACATATATCGTGTAACATACTTTTCTTATGTTACCACTGCCGTTGCTCTCCTTATTACCACGTGATACCTTACCGAATCGGATGAACAGTACCGCAGATGTTGGAGTGTATTTATCGTCCAATCCAAGCTGTCTTGCCATAAGGTAGGAAAGGTTGATACCTTCGTTCTTGTATGTTCTGTTTTCATGGTTTCCGTGGGTAATGCAGAGTATCTTATTTTTAATCGGGGAGAACAAATCCGTAGCAAACTGTAACTGTGCCATCGGGTTCATTTCCTGAGTGTAGGTATCACCGATACTTGTCTTGGTGGCATTGTCGATTATGTCACCATTCAGGATGCAGTATGCGTTTGGATTGTTTTTCACGTACTCAATTCGTTCCTTGAGGTTTTTAATGTCGCAATGTTCGTCGCCGATGTGTTCATCGGCAAAGGTGTGAATCTCCAATAGGAGCAGGTCTTGAGGTAAGTCAATTTTAATCACCTTCAAGCTAATCACCTCCTATATCTTGTGACCGAATTTACAATGGTCTGAAGCTCACGTTTCGGTAACGGCGGTGTACACGCCACCTCGTTACAGTATGTGATTTCGTCGTATATCTGCCGAGGGTTATATCCGATAGTGTGGAGCATACCCGCCAAAGACGTTAAGCAGATGTTTCTGCAACCATCGGGAATCTTAGGATAATTCGGTCTGATGTTTATTTTGTTGTTCTTGGATAATCGCCATGTGGGAGCATAGAGTCTGTTAGTGGTATTGTTCGGTTTGTTTTCTCGCATTTCAGGGAAGTATTTCTCAAGGACATAATCAATAGCTTCCTGATTACTTTCGATAGTGTTGTAGAGAAGTACATTACCCGTCATTATGAAGAATCGGGATTGTTTGTATATCTCAACACCCTTGAGATTGTTCTTTCCTTTAAAGGGAATATCACCTTTGAGAAGGATGTGGAATCCTCTGCCGCTTTTGGATTTTTCGGTGTAGCTCTTACACTTACCTATAATGTCACAAGCAAGCTGGGAGAGGAATCCGTCCTCGTCATATCCTGTATCAATATCAATACCGACAATACCGTTGTCATTGAACACAAATCCTGCATGGTGATATGAGCCATTTTCTACTGATGTTTTAGCATCCTCAAAGCTTGACCATGTATCGGGGTTAGTGGAGGATGCAGAACAAAAGCTATTTGCCATCATAGGACACTTGCTGTCGTTAAAGGCACATACCCATTGTTTGAGTTCAGTGAGTTCTCTTGGTATGTTGTCGAGGTTCATATTAAACCCCTCTGTTCAGCTACGGCACGTTCAAATACCTTCATCATATCCCATATGTTGTTCTGATTCACATGATACTTCTGAGAAGCGTTATACACGTTATCCGGGAGAGTATCGTGTTCACCATAAACGTATACGAGAATATCCCTTGTCTTGAGAGGAAGCTTTGTTATAACCGCATGACACGCTTTCCAATTCTTTTCATCAACCTTTGACCTGAACTGTGACATCTGCAAGTGTCTTGAATAAAATCTCATAATGTGTCTTACGTACTCGGTGAATACAGGTCTACTCATTTTCGGTCTCTCCTTCTTCTTTCTTTTTCTTGGTGTTCTTAACGGGAAAGAAGTACATATCATCGACGAGGATTTCACCGTCAAGCTCGACGATGTTCTTTGACTTAGCAACAATGGAGAGTGCGTAATGCAAACCCATATGGCTTCTCACGAGGTCTTTCCCTGTTCTCATTTTGAAGGTAACGACATTGTTTTTGCTTATAAGCTTATATTTCATGGTTATATCTCCTTTCAATTTTCGTTATAACAACGTGTGTGGCATATCATAATTCCACTTTTGCATTTTGGTACGAGCATGAATCTCAGGTCGGGTTCAACCAACTCTACCATCTTCTCGACAAGCTCTCGGATTTCCCACTGAGCCTTACTGCATAATCTCTCATTACAGATGTGGATGAGTTCTCGCAGGTTGCAGGACAGATAAAGGGAAGTAGCACAGGCGTTGGGAAGTACGTATCGAGCATCTTCGTTGGGTATTCCTATGCGTTGTAAATCTTCGTAATTATCGTTTGTTTCAAACATCGCATTGTCATATGTGCCTACCGCCGATTTTTTACGAATAGAAGGTGGTGTAACATACTCAAATCCATCCTCATCGCAGTATCTCTGACTTCTTTGTGTAAAACTACACATTCTGTGTCTTACAAGCTGATGTGAACAAGCACGAGAGATTCCGTCAATTCGGAAGGTGAAGTAGATGTGTTCAAACACACTGTGGTGACCGTTTTTATAAAGGTGTTTTACCAATGCCATCGGGTCTTTCGGGTCGCTGTCATAACAAATCGAAGCGATACTTGCTATTGTATCAATTGGATTTGGTGTCTGTTGTATAAGTATCACTCGCATGATTTGTTCTCCTTTGCAAAAGGTAAGTCAATCATTTCGGGTTTGTTAAGGTGAGTCCACCACGCACCGAGGACATTCCAAAGAAACGCTCTGCCGTGGGGTTCATCATCGTCCCATCGTCTATATTTGAGATAGTGTCTTATGGCACTATCCATATAACAATGGAGAGGTATACCTATCTCCCAATTTCTTTCGGCATATTTTTTCGCACCTTCTTCATAGTGCTTTGCTACATCAAGTATTGCCGATTCAATATCTCCGTACCATAGTTTAATGAACTCTCGTATTGCTTCTTCGAGTGCCACAACGTTACCTTCTCGAATGTATATATTAAGCCAAGGTAACACGGGGTCATCTCCATTAAGTAACAAGGCGATAACATCCAACGGGAGTAAATCACATCTGCCTTTACCTTCGGCAACATCTCTCACAGCACCCGTGTCAAACTCTCTGCGAGTGCCACTGTCTTTAATTTCCATAATGTCCTCCTTAATGGGAGAGAGTACGGAAAGTACCCTCTCCGTGATTGTTTTAACCCAAGAGTGAAGCAAGGTCTACGCCCTTATTTTCTGCGGGAGCAGGTGCGGGTGTGGGAGCAGGAGTAGATGCTTCTTTAGGTGTAGTACCGAGAGTAAGTGCCTTTTCAACGGGGGTAGTGTCGAATCCTTCAGCTACAGCGAAGTTTGAAAGCTTTGCATAAGTAACCATCTTACCTTCGTCTTTCTTGGAAGGTGTCTGTTCGTGAGCTACATCCGCTTTGATGTAATGGTTCACGAGGTCGGTGTGGTCGATTTCTTCGAGTTCAAAATTGTTGAGTGTTGTCTTTGCAAAGAATGAGAACGCATTACAAGCACCGTCGTTCATCGTACCGTCCTGTTTCATGAGGCTGAAATACTCTCTGTGTGTTGTGCCTTTCGCTGTCACCATGTGTACAACGAGTTTGCCAAATGTGGGGTTGTAATCTACGTTGTAGATTCTGAATACGTGTGTTCCTTCGGGAACGGGTGCGAAACCACCTGTCATGGGAATTGTTGCCATAATTTTAGTCCTCCTTGATTTTGCTCGATGTGAGCTTGTATGTTATTTTTTCTTTGGTATACTTTTCTAAAAGTCCGTCTGTTTCAAGACTTTCCTTATCAATTTCTGTGCCGTTGGTTTTGGTGAGTACCCACTCGTAGCTTGTACCTCTCAGCGACACCTTGTTGTCGCCCTCACGGAACTGACCCTGAAAATGCTCTTTTAACATCTCCTGTATTTCCTTGAGTCTTTTCTCCTTTGGGGTTATTGATAAGGAAGCGAGTTCAATTTCAGTTTTGAGTGTTTCAGCTTCCTCCACAAGTGCCTGTATATCGGTGTCGGGTGTTAAGGAATTAGTTCTCAATGCTTTGAGAATTTCAGCATCCTTCTTTTCATCAAAGTAAGGACTTGTACCCGAAAGCACGAATGTGTTCCACCATGCTGTTGCCTGTGCGATATATAAATCGAAATTAGGGTAACGCTCTGATACATTGAAAATGTCAATATATACGTTGTTGTTTTCATATGACGGAACAACAAGTTCGGGATGTTCGTAATCACCTTCACTTTCCTTCAGCGACACGCTTACCATGATTACCTTGTCGATGCCGAGTAGGTAAGCATAGAGAGAAGCCTGTATCGCCTGATAGTGAGGTGCTTCACCATTCTTCCATCGTTCTTCAAGACCACCACTTCTACCGTCTACCTTTACTGTCTTTACTTCGACTACGTATTCGGGTTTCCCGTTTTCATCTACCACGAGAGCATCCCATGAACCACCGAAGATAGGGTTGTTTTTGAAGAAATCACCGTATGTGTATTGAAAGTGATTTTCACCAAACATATCTGTAGGTGTTACCAATCTGTTACCGAAGCCATAAGCTTTCCGTAAGAACTCGAATACCTTCGGTTCGATGATTTCACCTGCATTTGTATACTTGTTTCCTTCAAACGGTTTCTCATAGGTACGTGTACATCTGCACCATGCTTCAAAGGCAGTGGAGTAGGGATGAATGTTCAACACTTCGGGAAGATGTGTACCTGTGATTTTCTTGGGTTTCTTTGGTGGCTCGACTTGAATACAATCATCTAACCATTTAATCTTCTGCATTACTGTGTAACCTCTTTTACAAGTTCAGTAGCTTTAGCGATTAACGCTTCACACTGTACTTTGGATATTACTGTAAAGCTCTGTGTCTGAACAGCAATCTGTGCTATCATTTCCTCTTTGGTGGGGTCAGCTTTGAGAAGTTCACCGAACACTTTTTTCAACTGTGAAATCTGAAGTTCATCTGCCTGTGCTTCACCGCTTGCAAGAGGTTTTTCTGTTGTAGTAGGTGCAACGGGGATAGTGGTCTTAGGTGTTTCTACGGGTGTTGTTTCCTTGACTTCGGGAGGAGTGATATTGTTCTCAAGATAATCTGCTTCCACGATGTCAAGTGCAATCATATAGAGGTGACGTCTGTAGTAGGTTACTACAGCTCCGTAAGCTTGCGGTGGAGTAACAGCCTTGTTTCCATCGTATGTCTGAACGTCTAATTCAAACACGAGCTTTTCTTCGGGGAAATCAACATCGACAATGGTCATTGTAGCTTTTCCCGATGCAACAGTGACAAGAGGGAGAAGTCTGTAGTTATTGAACATAGGTCTTGCTACAGGTACAATATCCGTGAGTTCGTAAAACAGTGAACTCAACTGCATATTCTTACCTGACCTCTTTACTTCAGCTCGTGCAAACTCATCTCTTACACAGAGTAGCTTCTGCCAAATGTTCATGTCTGTTGGTGCTGTGGTGGTTTCTTTCTTTGTTGCCATTTTCTTTTTCCTTCCTTTCTTTTCAGGTTTAATACCTAAAAAATCATTTATTCGTTTCTTGGCTAACTCTATATAAAAGGTCTTATCAACCTCATTTATAGTGAGCTTATTATCGTTGTCGATAATACAGTGTTCGGGGAGCATTTCGATTTTTGCATTTTGGTCATTCTCAGCTTTAATCTTGTAAAGCTTTCCGTATCGCTCATCTGCCGTAGCATATATGCGATTTACCTTTTGCACCGAAACCTTCTCTCCGTCTACAATGTGATATGCTTCCTTATACTTGCTACCAGCCTTTGCAATAAGCTGAAAATCAAATATATCGGTACTATTGTTTATTGTTTCTTCAACGGGAATCCCATTTACGAAATATTCAACAAGTGCTTTCTTTACGATTATTGCGTTATTGTTAATAGACCACGCACCTTTTACGGAAATACCATAATTGAGATAACCACCAACTGTTTTGACCTTACCTTTGGTGTCTATAAACAACAGGTTGTTCACGTCTTTGAGCCAAACTTTGGATATGTTGTCGGTTTCAAGCTCGAATTTTGTCTGTTCTTCCCATTCAGCACATATTCTGTCAACTATGGGTAATTCTCTCTTGCTCACAGAATACATAAGACCGTCTGTGTTGAGATTAAGGAGTTTGATTGTTTTACATTCGTTCAATAATCTCATCGCCAACATTGTTAGAAACAACTGTCCTGATATACGCATGGAGCGTGTTGGTAACGGGTCGTACAAGTCGTTGTACGGGTTTTCCTGAGCACCCGATACCGTATTTAGCGGTGTTTTCAAATCCGTCGCTGTTTCTTTATCACCATTGTTTTTTGCGGTTAGTCTATCTCTACGAATATCATAAAATAGTTGTGGGTCAGGTACATTTCGCGACAAGTAGTCATACAATTCGATTAACGAGGGGTACAGGCTTGATACATCTCGGTTTTGAATAACTCTGTCGTCTGTGGCTTCTTCGTAGTAGCAGATTAAGCTACCATGCACACCTCCCCAAGCATACTTACAGGGCATACCACCTATTGTTATATCGAGATATGTCGTAAATAAGGTTTCGTCGGGAATTGACATATCATGGATAGTGTCGAAGAAGTTTATGATTTCCTTCGGTATAACAGACAAATCGAGATTAGGTGGATAAACATACTCTCTACCATCGCCCCATTGTTGCTTTACCGCACCGAGCATCATCGCAGTTAATTTGGCATTGGTTGCGGATAGTGATTTAACCGAGTCTATGTTAGCTCGTTTACCGAGATTATTTTTAGTACGAAGGTAAGATATTCGTATATCTGTCAGTTTTTCAGTAGCGTCAACGTCTTTTTTACAATAGTGAATCGTCTGTTCTATTTCTTCGGGCGTGAGTGGTCTATCCAAATCGAAATCAACATCTGATTCCACAATATCTAAGAACATGTGTCCTTCTATAGCTTTAAGGGATAGACCTCGTTGTACGTCGTCTTTTATATCCACATTATTGAACTTAAAGTAAACCCCGTTAAGTAGAGGACACTCCCACCCCTGACCGCCACCGATTATCCAATCGTTGACCTGTTTTACTTCCTCCGGGGAATAACCTTGTGCTATTGCCTTAATGATGTATTGGTCGTAGCCTTTGGAATTAAATCCACAGTAAACTGATTCATCGTTTATGAAATCTCGAACCCCTGCGTTGTCGTTGTGGAATACTGCGTATTCACCTGTTTCCTTATCCTTAAAAACGACAACGAAATTATAAGCAAAGACTTCTGTATCGTAGGTGTACCATTTCATTTAAGCACCTCCTAACAATTCATTGAGCCATTCTCGCTGTGTCTGCGGTGGTTTCCAATTGTCCTCACGAACAGCAAAGGCATCACCGCATTGAATAATGTCAGGATAATTGTCCATAGCAATTGCAATGGGATATTTGTCAATCTCATAGGCATAATACTTGATGTTGGTAAATCCCATTTTGTCAAGACAATATCTGCCTGTGCCGATTCCGTCATACATCGAAAGTACAATGATTTCTTCGTCCCTCGGAACATCTTTAAGTGCGTGATTTAAAAGATGTATAATCACTTCTGCTGTCCATCCGTTGCCAAGTCCCTTGTATGCTTGACTGTCCGAAACCGCCTTGCAGTAATTGTCAGGCATCGTCTGTAATCTGCAACACTCGGTAACTGTCAATTTGCGAATGATGTAAAATCCGTCTGCAAGTTTGATAGGATATTCCTTGCCTTTGATTGTGATAATGCCGTCCCCGACTTCGTAAACTGTGTATGTCTTTCCGTCAGCACCGCTAATTGCCTTTGTCGGTCTGCCGTTTTCGTCCCACTCAACGGGTATCGCACATCCGATAGGTTCGGCAACTCCCGATGCCCCATAGGTACTTGTGTAACCTAATATATTTGCAGGGGATGTCTGCTGGTATTGAGCTTTTATCGTTTGCGACTTTCCGTCTGTAGTAGTATTGACAGGAATAGCATACAACCCTGTTTTTGCTCCCTCACCACCGTTAGCAACAAGATTTACACTATTGCCGTCAACGGAGTAAACTCTCTTTGCTTGGCTGTTCTTGATAGTTCCGTCAGGGGATGGCATACAACCGACACGGATAGGCTCTGCAACATGAGTTCGTTCTTTTCTCGTCAATATTTTTTCAGGTTCTTTTCCTTTGTAATACGAAGCTGTCATACAATATGTTTTACCTTTTACTTCGCCAAAGCCATTTCCTGTTTCAAGAATATCTTTCAACAATATCCCTCTGTCTTGTGGCATTTCAATGTCACCGAAATTCGTTACATAAAATCGCTGTCTGTTCTGTGCAGAAACCAAAGCCGAATTTATGTAGGTAAATCGCACACTTGGGTCAGTTCCCACACCCAAATCTTTTGCAATCTCGTCTTTGATAGCTTGGGAAGCAGATTTGTTGTTTTCATATAGGAAGAAATCAGGTTTGAATTTTTCCTTTGCTATGACATAATTCTTGAACAGTTCCCATCCCTCACCGACAGGCTCTGTTTCTCGGTTGTTTTTCTGTGCGATGCTCCAATGCGTACACGGAGAACCGCCAATCAATAATTTAATAGCCATCGGTCTTATCCTCCACAAAATAACAATCGTTTTTCTTATAGCTTGTACACCTTTTGCGATAACTCTTAATGAGATAACCTATGTCATCTACGAAGTCATAACAAATGGGGTCAGGTTTACCTTCACAGACACGAGCGATTCTTCCGACACTCTGTGTGATTACGGCATAATCTTTTTGAGGCGTAGTGAGAAACAATCTGCTAAGGCAAGGTATATCAAGTCCTTCCTTCGCTAAAGAATATGTAGCAAACAGATAGCGTTTCTTACCGCTTCTCATATCGGCAATAGCTTGTTCTCTCTCAGCTTTACCCTTCTTGGATGTCATTTTCCCGCTTATCATTACTGCCTTATCTCGCATTGCTTCGGGAAGTCCTGTCATTAAATTTTCAAGATGCTCTAATCTGTCCGATAATATCAAACAAGAATTCCCGAAATCCTTAATAATGCAATCCCGGATAATATTGTTTCGCGTGGAACATTCACACAGGTAACTTATCAACTTTGAGTAGTTCAGAGTACCGTCTGTGTTCAAACAAATGGGGTGTATCTTTATACCTGTAGGAACAGGTTTGATACCCACTTTCATTACTCTGTCTGCAATAGCTTCATCAGGTACGGCATAACATATCTTTCCGAGTAAAGCATATGTAGCGGTAATCATTCCGTCTGCCCTGTGAACAGTAGCAGACAACCCGTACTTATGTCTTGCTGATAAGCTGTTTAAGACCTTTGAAAACTGTGTTACTGCTGTGGGTGTACCAGCTACTCTGTGACATTCGTCCACTACAATTACATCCCACATATGCTTATATTGTGCGAGGTCGAGTTTACACATTGTCTGAATGGTAGCGAAGGTAACTCCATCACCTATATTGACCTTACCCTCTGTAATAGTGCCAATAAGATTTGAGTCCATATATCGCTCGGCTCGTTCCTTACTTTGCCGTAGCAAATCAGCAGTATGTGTGAGCCATAAGGCTCGTCTTCCGAACTTTTTAATAAGTGCTATACCCATCTGTGTCTTACCGCTTCCCGCCTTGCTTTCGAGTATGCCGAATCGGGCATTATACGCCTTTTCTACGGCTTCTTGTTGATAGGAGTACAATGGTATAGGCTCACCGTAATCTATTGGTATAGGTGTCTTAAAATCGCTTGTAACGGGTGTTCCGTCGAGCATTTGAGAAATGTCGTAGAGTGTACCGAATGGCAATATCAATTTATTACCCTGTACCTCGTAGAGATATAGATGTTTGGGTGTACTTCCTACCCAAAATCCCATGCGAACTTTTTTTACATAATCAGGATTGTCAAGTTTTAGGTGCGTTTCACACCATTTTTTGATTTCATCGGAAGGGTGATTGATAACAATGTTGTTACTTACTGTTACTTGCATTGCTCGTCACCTCCCAAGAGGTTTAATAACCATTCTTTTTTAGAGTCATTGATACGTTGTTCGGCTATGTGAAAATAGCCATCGTCAATTTCTATACCAATAAACTTACGTCCTGTATTCAAACAAGCAACACCTGTACTACCACTTCCCATACAATTATCAAGAACAATATCCCCTTTATTGGTATATGTTTTTATTAACCACTCCAATAATTCTACGGGCTTTTGAGTTGGATGCACTTTGCCAGATGAATTATGTACACATTTTATATATAACATTTCGTTTTCTAAATCCAATGCATCCAAAGCGTACCCATCCTCATAATCAATAACATCGTCCGGCATTAACCAGTCACTCTGCCTATCTATATATATTTCTTTTTGTTTCCCATAATTGGTTGTTTTTGAATTAAACTTGTTGCCACTAGGAACTTGGTATGTTCTTGGAATTTGCTGAGGGTTATATGTTGGAGGGTTTTTATAAAAAATCATTATGTCTTCAAATGCACCCATAGGCCTTTTTCTTGCGTTTAAGTTGCCTGTTTTAAGGTTTTTTCTCCACACTAAATTATATTTGTACATATCGGCATTGCTCATAATCATCATAGACGTAAAAGGCTGTTTGCCGAACAATGCGATAGCACCGTTTTGTTTGATAATTCTTTTATATTGATTCCATAAATCTTCAAATGGTATAATTACATCCCATTTGTTTCTCGCTGTACACCCATAAGGCAAATCACATAAAATCATATCTACGGATTTGTCAGCAATATCTTTCATCACCTCAAGGCAATCGCCTTTGTGTAAATCTACTTGCACTTCGCCACCCACCTTTCGATGGATAAACCGCACTCACGGATGTCTGACTCCGACAGAGTGGATTTTGATTTTGAATATGCTTTTAGAAGAATATAAGGTAGCATATAAACCTCATCGTTCAATTTAAGGGCGAACCACCCTTGACCATTACCTCGGTCTGACCATAATTCCATTGCAAGAGATTGGTTTTCTTCGATTCTCTTTAAAGGGAATTCGTTGTTTGAACAAACTTTTGCATCTATGAGATGTGCTTTACCATTCCTTACGGCGATGATGTCGGCAGGTTGTCCTGCTTTATTCTGTGCCATGTTATGACACCAAAAGCCATGCTCATACAATATCTCACATAGGCTTTGTTCAAACTTGTTACCCATTGCCCTGTTACTTTTCGTCATATTCCAACCCCCTCTGTTGGCTCACAACCGTACTTTTTTATGTGCCATTCACGATAACCTTTCATATTGTCGGGGTTCTCGTAAAATTTCGAGATAGTATCAAGCATCTTTACGATTGGTTCAGCGAGGCTGGTTACTTGATTTGGTGTTAATTGTATCGCCATGTCAAGTTTTCCTCCTTCGTAATTGTAATATCCCGCCTCAATTCTCTTTAAGCGAATTGACGGGTAAAAAAATAATGTCATCGTATGTGACATTATACAATTTACAAAGCATGGTAATATGCTTCGCCGAGGGAAAGGTTAGTCCATTTTCCCAACTGCTAATCGTTTTGTTGCTTATATTAAGTGTTTTTGCAACTTTCTTCTGTGACAGACCAACATTTGTTCTTGCCGCTTTCAGAGTGATTTTAAGCATTGTTGTCACCCCCTATTCCTAAAATATAATTCTCTTTTAGCGAATTCGCAAGTTTATTATACAACCACAAAACGCATTTGTCAACCCCTAATGCGAATTTTTTTGAAAAAAGTATTTACTTTTTGGCGAATTAGGTGTATAATGGCAATACAAACCCGAAAGGAAGTGAGTAAATGAGCGATATAGGTAACAAAGAAATATTTGCTAAAAACTTAAATTACTACATTAACAAGCATAATGTAGAACAAAAGGAGATAGCCGAGGGGATTGGTGTAGCACCGTCAACTTTCAATGAATGGGTTAAGGGTAAAAAATACCCTCGTATTGATAAAATTGAGAAATTGGCGAATTACTTCGGTATTCTCAAATCCGATTTAATAGAAAGTCATGACGAAGCTGACTCTCTTAAAACTATAAGCATTACGGAAGATGAGTCAAAACTCTTGGAGTTATTTAGAAAAGTACCTGAAAACCAACAACAAATGGTTTTGCAGATGATTAGTGTTGCTCTAAAAACATTAGAATAGTTTGTATAGCCAATATCAACGCTTTATCGGGGTAGGTACATTCTCGTATCATTTCAATAAGCTTGTCCTCATTTTCTGTCATGAATTATCTCCCCCTTCTTAAAATCTCCATCAAGTTCATGTTTCCATACTCATTCTTCCGATTCTGTTTAGTTACCCAAACAGCACTTGCGAATTGTAACATAGCAGGGTTCGGTAGTCAATGGTTCTTTCTTACAGTATTCCAATCTTTTAACTATCGAAATAAATGTGTTGACATTTCCAAACCTTTATATTATGATTGACCTTTATAAAACGGAGGTCAGCATATGAATAAAATAGAATCTTGTGGGAAAAGAATTGAAAAAGCATTGAGTATTAGAAACATGAAACAAGCGGAACTTTCCAAACTTGCCAATGTTCCCAAAAGCTCACTCAGCCTTTACATTAAAGGAGCGTATGAACCCAAGCAAGATAAGATATACGCAATGGCAAAGGTATTAGACGTTAGTGACACTTGGTTAATGGGATATGACTCTAATATGGAGAGAAGCGGTACACTTGAAGTTATATCAATGGAACTTAAAGAGAGTGAAAGGACAATGCTTGAACTGTTTCGACAAATCCCGGAGAAACAACAGAAGATATTGACTCAGATAATTCAGGACGGTTTAAAAACGAGAGGATAATTTCGATAGCAGTAACAAGAGCCTGTTCGGGATTCTTGTGTTCACGGATAAGGTTGAGTAAGGTGGTTTCATTTTCTGTCATGGTTTAAATCTCCTTAGTTATCACGTATTAAAGTTATATTTACTATATAACTTAAAGTGATTGAATATCGTCGAATCGTGTTCACTGGAAAGAATTATAATTCCGTAACATCCCAAAATCAATACTCAATATTGTCAAAAATAGGTATCAATTATATTATCTAAAACACTATATTATTGCAATTATGATATACGAATATATCATAGTTAAATTCAAAAACATCATAGAAGGTGAATAAATATGTTTCGTGAACGTATAATAGAGGAAAAGAAAAGACTTAATATCACGGCAAAGTCAATGTCCGAAAGGTCGAAAATGCACATTCCCGAAGAAACCATCAGCCGTGTTTTATCAGGAAAAACAACAGACCCCGGTGTGAGTACCGTTCTTGATTTGGGTGATACCGTAGGTTTAGCACCTTACGAGATATTTATGGACTCTACACTCGCCTCGGAATTTAAAACCTTTTTGGAACTGAAATCCAAAAGTGAGGAAACAGAAGCAGAACGTATCAGAATTATTGCAGAAAACGAAACTCTTAAATCAACAAACATCTCACTTTCCCGTGAGATTGAGGAGCTTAAAACGGAACTTGACCATAAGAAAGAAATCATTGAGAATAAGGATGAACTCCTTGCTCTCTATAAATGCTATAAAGCTCATTTTGAACAATATATAAAGAAAGGTGAAATATGAAAAAAGCAGTAATATATGCCCGTTATTCGAGCCACAATCAAAGAGATGAAAGTATAGAAGGTCAGCTACGTGAATGTCACGAATATGCCGTAAAGAACGATTATATAATATTAGAGGAATATTGTGATAGAGCATTAACGGGAAAAACCGATAACAGAGCTGGTTTCCAAAAAATGATTAAAGATGCTAAGAATAATAAATTCAACTATGTCTTAGTATATAAGTTAGATAGATTTGCAAGAAACAGATACGACTCAGCTATGTATAAGAATATGCTGAAGAAGCATAACGTAAAGGTAATATCAATCAAAGAAAATATATCTGATTCCCCGGAAGGAATTATTCTTGAGTCCGTCCTCGAAGGTATGGCTGAATATTACTCTGCCAATCTCTCACAGAATATTAAGAGAGGTATGACCGAAAACGCCTTGCAATGTAAATTCAATGGTAGTGGTCGCCCTTTGGGATATACAATTACGCCTGATAAGCGTTTTGAACTTGACCCCGTAGGTGCTAAAGTGGTTAAAGAAATCTTTCAATTATATGTAAGTGGAACACCCGTTTCTAAAATCATAGAATACTGTAACGAGAAAGGTTATAAAACATCCCGTGGTCAAGTCTTTAATAAGAATAGTATCAACAGAATAATCACAAATAATAGATATACAGGAGTGTACCAACATGGTGACATTGTTATAGAAGGTGGTATACCCGCAATTATTGATAAACAAACCTTTGAAAAAGCACAGGAGATGGTAAAAGCTAACTACAAGTCAAGAGCAAGAGCGAAAGCTGATATTGATTATATCCTGACAGGTAAGTTGTTCTGCGGTCATTGTAGAGCGATTATGTCGGGTATAAGTGGCACGAGTAAAACGGGAAAGAAGCATTACTATTATATTTGTACCACTCGTAAAGAAAAACACGCCTGCGATAAAGAAACTGATAGAAAGGAATGGTTGGAAGATACCGTAGTAAAAGCTACTGTAGAACAGGTATTAACAGACGAGAACATAGAAATGATTGCTACAAAAGCAATGGACTTAATTAACGCAGATTTGTCAGATACTTCCGAATTAAAATATTACGAGAGTGAGCTTAAAGATACAAGAAAGCAAATAAAAAATATTGTTGATATGATTGCCAACGGCGTGGCAAATAAAAGTGTTGCCGACAGATTAACCGAACTTGAAGGTTATGAGAAAGATGTCATAACCAACCTTGAGTATGTAAAAATGAAAAAACCCACTCTTACAAAAGAGCAGGTTGTTTTCTGGTTGGAATCATTTAAGAATGGTGACATAAACGACATATCCTATAAAAGAAAAATTGTCAACGCATTGATTCACTCCATCCATGTTTATGACACTGATGATGGAGGTAGAAGAATAGTTATCAACTTCAATACGAGTAACAATAATCAGGTGGAATTGAGGTGTTCGTTTATTGACTCGTTGGTGGAGCTAATGAGCCTAAAAACGAACACGCTATATGTGTTGAATTATTCCATTTTTCGTTATATATTGGATGTAAAAAGCATGGGGTAAATCCCCATGCTTTTTCTTTTTATTCTCTTGTCGGGTTTTCCTCGGTAACTTCTTTTTCGATACGTGCCGCATCCACCATACCCTCACCGATGATGTATGCTATCATAACACTTCCTGCGGAGATTACGGCAATGACCTGTTCAATAGTCAAATCAGGTACACCGAAAGCTACAAGGATAGATGTTACGAAAGTGATGAGTGCCGCCCAAAACTTTCTCGAAGTGAGCTTCTGCTTCCAATTGATTTTCATTTCTTTTTGCCCCTTTTCAATTCAATTTTCTCTGCTATGGTTTCAGATACCTTGATAATTCCTAACGCCCCACCTTCGATGCCGAAGAAAGCGAAGAAAGGTTCTATCAACATATCGGGAACAGCCTGAAACTTCCAAAACGTCACAATCATGGTGATAGTGAAAAGTATCATGGTAGTGAACATGACTATGATAATCTTTTTTGAGAATTTCATTTTCTGATTCTTTGACATAATCACACCTCTTTACTTCATGGACTCCCACAGCTTGATAAATAAATCATCAGCGTATTTGTATGTCCATAACCACTTGATTGTATCTTTTGACAGCTTCACCTTATCCTCAAGATTACAAGCACACTCTACAGCGTACTCATGTTTTGTCTTTTCATCATAGGTTATATAGGGAAGCTTTCCGTGTTTTGTCCAATTTCTGCGATTATATCCTGCGATAGTACGATTACAAGCGGTAATCTGCACACAGTTCTTCCAAGAAGGTGTACATTCTACTGCAAGTCCATCACCGATATATACACCGATGTGACCCTTGCACCATACCGCTTCGCCGATTTCGATTTTATCAAAATTCGTTGAAAGATTGGTACATTTTGTAATCATTGTGTCGGCATTAACATCAGGAACACCATTTGTAGCATATTTTGCACCACCATGAAGATGGGTTTTGCTACCGTTCCAACCCCACAGTACAGCCTTGATTAAGTTTACACAATCGAACCCGAATGTGTCCGATGATGCTGATTTAATCATCTTTGTGCGTGTTGCATCAGCGTTATATGAGTGATGCTTTATCATATATACCTTTCGTTCATCGGTCATAGGTGAACCGAAACAACCCATGACATATAATGTTTTGTAATTTCTTGCAATATCCGTAAGTCTTTTTACAAATTCTTTATTTGTCACATGCTTGTCCTCCTTATAAACCTATTTTCGCAAGAATGAATCCAAATATCGCCGCCACAATGAGTGTGATAAGCTGAGAAACAAGGTTGTCCCACCTCTTTGCAGGTTTGGTTATCAATGTTTTCACATCATTCTTCATTTCTTTAACATCTTTCTCAACTGCTTCCTCTTTTATGGCGAGGACTTTTACCGTCCCCACCAATTCGGATAAATCGTTCTGCTTTTTCTCAACATCATTAAGACGGTGTTCGTTTGACTTAGACCTCGCTTCAACTTCAGTTAATCTCTTTTCGTGTTCTAAATCCATCTGTCACACCTCCCATTAAATAATTTCACAAACATTGTGTTCAATTGTGCCATTCAGGTTTATGCTCTCCACCGAAACACTTCTCGAATTTGAAGAAGATGTGTTATTAAGACCTGTTATTTTAAAACTAAAAATGTCACCGGGTACAAAGGATAAATCCACCGTAAAAGTATCTGAACCAGTACCAAATTCAGGAGCATACGAATCTCTATACACCTCTGCTCCGTTTTTATAAATGATTATCGCACCCCTCATCTTAGTATACGTGGTTCTTCTCAAGACACCCGTAAAACGAGCTGTACCGGGGCGTGTCATTTTGATTTTCGTAGGTAATGTAAGACTTACCTCTGTATTAACAGGCTCTGTTACAACAGAACCTCCTGTAATCACAACATATGGAGCATCGGATGCGACCATTCGTGTCTGTGCCTCAATCAACTTATCAAGTGATTGAACTTTCGTATTGATTGTATTTACCGTAGTGTTAATTGTATTTACCGTAGTGTTCACAGTCCCAACCTGAGTCTTGGTGTTCGTTACATTAGTGTTGACTGTGTTCACCAATGTAGTCAGACCCGATATTAACTCAGATATGTACGTATTTAACGGCTTACTCATATCGCTATTGATTTTGAATACTTCCACCCAACTCATTAACTAATCACCTCTGTTATACTTCCGTCTGTGTTAAATATTGTTGTCTTGGTCAATGTCTTTTGACCGACAAATTGTTCAGTTATTGTTCCATTAGTACCAAATGTTATAGTGAGGGTTTCACCATTATTATTGGTTTCGGTAATACTACCGTCTGTGTTGAATCTTGTGGTTTTAGCAACGAAACCTTGTATCGCCATAAGATTAGCACGATTAACTGGTGTGCCTTTTTGTGTTGTTGTTTTATCTATAAACTCTTTCATTGCCTTATTCCTCTCCGCATTCAAACGCTCCTGATTGTTTAAACGAAGAAATCATATTGTCCAACATTGTTTTTAACTGATATAAATTTTCCTCAAGGTCATTCACCTGTGATATGGTAAATAACCCATCGGGTACTGGAGGAGATTCGGGTGATTGATAGAACGCTTCATTCAGTTCTCGAACATTATTCAGTATTCTATCTACATCATCTGAAGTAGGGATTTGTGTCCGTTCCCATGTTTTAGTCACAGGAACGGAAAAGTAGTAAAGACTCGATAGGTTTGTAGCCAAATATGCAATATTGTTTTCAATCCTATTTATATCATTTACATTGAGACATCCCTTTAAGTCAAATGTATTGGTTTTACCCGTTGCTCTCCATTCTGCCATTTGCCTCATTGCGTATTCCACATCTGCTTGAGTTCTATCAAAGACAGGTTCTATCCATGTCACTCACATCACTCTCCCTTCTGCGGTAGCCTTAAACGCTCCATTGTAAGTGTAATCAATCTTTGTAATGAATAATGTGACTGTGCCATAAGCATCTGTGTTTTCAACGATGTCACCCACGTCTAACCGAGGGTCTGCTCTCCACGAGATACTTCGTGTCTGTCTTCTCAGCATACTTTCTTTAACCCATTGTCCTACGGACAATGCTTGCTCGTTACTTGTTATCAGAGGATTGTCTACGGTTATGCTTTCACCCTCGTTACTAACCATCACCGAAACGGGTAGGGAAGATAATTCAAGATGCTGACCACGTAAAGCATATTTAAATGTAGCCAAACTCGCATCGCTCGTTATGTTTGAAATGAGATACTCGCTCTTATATAAACACTCTGACAATAAGGAAAGCTGTACAGAACCCTTACTATTAAACAACGACTTATTGACCGCAGCTTGTTCATGCTCAATAATAAATTTCTGCCCAATAGGTAATTCTCTACACTCACCTCGTTTTAGGGTTGTCCACGATGCTACAGAGCTATCCCCGTCACTGTGGTCTACAACCAAAGGTGTATACATATTTACCTCGACCTGCTTTACAGGTTTAGATAAAGCGGATTCGGGTTTTTCGTAGCTGTTATACGAATCAACAACATATTCGTCATCCACACCACCGCTTTTCTCGATTCGTAAGATGCCGTTTCTGTCGTATTTGATTAAACATTCACCTGCGTTAGCGATGAATTGTAAACAATTCGCTACCGAATCTTTAGGTAGAGGAGCGAGGCTTATTATATCTCTCAGACTCTCATCTACGTACCATCTCACATCTCCGTTTTTCAGCAAAGGTATGTCAGCGAAAGTCAATACGTCTATAGCCAAATCATACAAGCTTCTACCACTTTCGTAGTATTGAGATTGAGTGTAGATAATATCGAGGAAATCAAATAAGCTATCTGCTGTGAACTTTACGCTGTTACCATTCGCTTCGGCAACCCATTCCGAAAGGAAGAAAGTACCTCCGTCTATCCATTCAACACCATCATTCAACTTATGTCCGTATCTCACTTTAACCTGCTGTCTTTCCGTGAGATATTTTGATAAACCGCTTGCGTTGTCGGGGTCATATTCTCGATTGATGTTGTTTATCTCAAACGATATTGTGTTTTTAGGCAATTCCGAAGAAATAATATCCATCTCCTGAGAATGTGAGTAAGCGAAAATATCATTTTTGGAGTATACCTTTTTCGCACCGAGTAATATGTTTTCAACTCTCGCTCTGTGATAAGGTAAGCACCATTTCACAACTGTTATTTCGATTTTGTTGTAACCACTTATGTCCACGAACAAAGACGATACAGGACTTGCGTTGTCTTTTACTTCAAATTCCGATACCACAGTATCATCGTTATAAATACTCACTTTAAATTCCGTGGGATATTCAGTAAGTGCTTCACTCCATGTAATTGTGATACCGGGGAGTGTGGTTGTATATACTTCGGGAAAATCCAAAGTGATAACAGGTTGGGGATTGAATGTTC